>TBL_comb47_HYPODRAFT_10000035_pt1 | contig 149075 bp, 142 predicted proteins | sample TroBogypolimnion_40_FD_10682 | JGI IMG/M metagenome (IMG submission 10682)
ATAGAATCTACTTCAACAGAATCGCCTTGGTGGAAGAATTGGAAGATCATGCTTCCAACCTGGGGGTTAATTGTTGTTTTTATCTTGGTTGGTCAACATTTCCATATAGACACGAAGGTAATTGCTGGCAGTGTGTTTTTAATTGGCCTGCTATCCAATGCTTTTGCTTGGTTGCTTGGCATCATCGCGCTTGTACCTTTTGTGGGGCCACTGATCGTTAGAGTCCTTTCTTATGGCCTTATCTGGCTACTCAACGCGCTAGGTTATTTTGTGGCATTCGTGGCTATCCGGCGAGGCTACTCGAAAGATGTGTTGACTTATCGTGGGCTGACCGTTGCCCTCATTGTTGGAATTATCATCGGGTATGTGCTTGGAAAATTGATATGAACTCCAACTCATACAAGCTTTTTTCCTTAGTTGTGCATTCGATGTTAATGGTACGGAATCGAGGCAATAGGTGTCAATATTTATGAAAATTTCGGTAATCAAATTGCTAACAAACAAATAAACCGGACTGGAAATAGCCGCATTCTAAAATCTGCAAGCTTTCGGCCTGCCGGTTATTTCACCGTTATATTTTGAGGCTCCCCATGGACCGTAAGCGACTTGGCATCGTTGTTTTTGATGAGATCGAGGTTCTCGATTTCTGCGGACCTTTTGAAGTGTTCTCTGTTACGCGGCTCAATGAAGAGCGTCGCAGAGAAGAGCCGTCGCCCTTCGAGGTGTTGCTGGTTTCCCAATTCAATCGAACCATCACAACTACAGGCGGCATGAAGGTCCTACCAGATTTCACTTTTGAGAATTGTCCAGCTCTTGATATCTTAATTGTTCCCGGTGGCTGGGGAACTCGGATTGAAATGGGCAACGAAGCAATGCTATCCTTTGTCCGTGCTCGCGCAATGAATGTTGAAATACTCGCATCCGTCTGCACTGGAGCATTGATACTAGGCAGCGCAGGGCTACTCGATGGGTTACAGGCAACAACTCACTGGCGCTCTTTACAAATGATGCAAGAACTTTTCCCTAAGGTCCGAGTAGATTCCGAATCCCATGTAATTCAACAGGGCAAGATCATTACATCGGCTGGGATATCAGCAGGCATTGATATGGCATTGCATATCGTATCCTATTATTATGGAAAAAATGTATCCCGTTCAACGGCTCGTCATATGGAATACTCTTTTCCAGAAAACAACAAACGGCGAATTGTCCTGTGACAAATATAATTAGCCAATAAACCTGACCAGTCAGTCGGTTGTTAAATATATTCTTAGGTTAAAAAAAATCGCATATGACGACCACTATCGTAATTTTCGTTGTACTTATCATCGGAACATTTGGACTTCTCCATATTTTTCTAACATTTGATAATGTTGTCCGATTTGAGTACACGAAGAATCGGGAGGCATGGGAAGCGGATGGGCGCCCACACGGTTTTCTTTGGCGCCCACCAGAATGCACATTATTTCGTAGCACATGGGCAACTCATCGACTTACGCTTGTCTGGTTATTCAAAACACCATTCTGGGCTAGTGAATCATCCATATGCAAAAAGAATCTAGTGCATTTCCGCATATACTTTATCGTGTGGCACATAGTAATTATTGGCGGGTTGTTCCTTGTCGCATCACGCTTTTAATAAAACAAGACGTTCAACCCTGGGTTAACGAACCAATAAATCGGACCGGAATACTCTGAAAGAAGGTGGCAGGCCACGAAGAGGGGACAAAATTATTCTCAGCGGTATCCCGGATATGTTCCGGCACACGTGGGAAGCGTTGATATACACCGGCGACCGCGGGTTCAACACCTGGTGCTCTGAGGGCCTTTTTTATGATTCGAGATGTTTTCTAAAGATCTTAAATTACACAAAACCCTTATTTGGTGTTGGATGGAATCGCCTTGATCTTCACCTGAAGGCCTCTCACGCCGGCAACAGAGGTTATAAAAAGCCTTATTAAAGGCAGCCGTGCATTACTTAATCAGTCAACAACCAATAAGGGATGAACCTTTCATGTTATTTTCCGCCATAGTTTTTTTCTCCCTCATCTTGCAAAGTACGGCTGTATATTATTCTTTTCGGCTCATCACCCTTACGGGTCATACCCTAGCCTGGTTACTGCTTTCTTTAGGCATAGCCACCATGGCTGCCCGTCGTTTAATTACTTTTGTGACATTACTCTCCACCCCAGCAACGCACACACCACTGGATTACTCTTTTGAGATTATAGGGATTTTCGGTTCCGCGATGATGGTTATTGGTATTATTTTAATAAAACCTGTATTCGTCAGGATCAAAAATGCTGAAGAAGAACAGCGAGCCTTAGCAGTGAGTCTCCAGGAGGCATTAGACCGCATCAAAATTCTGAATGAGATGTTGCCTATTTGCGCCAATTGCAAAAAAATACGCAAAGACGACGGGTACTGGCAACAAATTGAAACCTACATAACTGAAAATTCTGACACTCAATTCTCCCACGGTATTTGTCCGGACTGTATGAAGAAACTGTATCCGGAATACAGTGAGGCTATCCTGAACAAGGACTTGCATAACACCAGGAATATTTATAACACTGCGGAAACATTAAAGGCCTAACCCAAGTCAATAACCAGTCAATAAACCGGGCTGACTATAGCCAGGGTCTTAAAGATAACAACGGTTTCAAATCCCGGTTTCCGATGAACTTTTGATGTACTATTTTCCAGTTCCAAGGTGTCAAATAGTGGTTATTGATTTCCCTTAATACTCTTGCAACTACCCAATAACACACTAAAACAGATCGGAGCGTGACACTTGGACTCGCCGACACCAAACCCTGAGCAGGTCGAGCCTTCCCTGGACAGGAAATTGCCTCTGTCCGCCGAGTTTCTCGCCACTGTCAGCCACGGGCCGGGCGTTTACCAGATGCTCGGCAAAAAGCAGGTCCTGTATGTCGGCAAGGCCCGCGATCTGCGCAAGCGCCTCAGTCAATACGCCCATTTTGCAGGTCCGGTCCACTCCAAAACTGCGGTCATGCTCTCCCATGTACAGCGGGTGGAGACCATCCTCACCACCACCGAAAAAGAGGCCCTGATTCTCGAGGCCTCGCTGATCAAGCAGCACCGGCCGCGTTATAATGTTATCCTGCGTGACGACAAAAACTACCCGCTGATCAAGGTAACCACGCGCGACCCGTGGCCCCGAATAGTGGTCACCCGCAAACGGCTACGAGACGGTAACCGCTACTTCGGCCCCTATTCGTCGGGCACCGCCATGCGGACGACCCTGCAGCTGCTCTACGCCCAGTTCCCTCTGCGGCGCTGTAAGACGGTTCGTGAGCGGCAGCGGCCCTGCCTTAACTATCAGATGGGCCGCTGCCTCGCCCCCTGCGCCGGCAAGGTCAATCCCGAGGACTATCAAAGGATGGTGCACGACGTCCTGTTGATCTTAGAAGGCAAGGCCACCGAGGTTGTTGCCGAGCTGAACGCCAAGATGGAACAGGCAGCAGCAGATCTGGCCTTTGAGAAAGCAGCCCTTTATCGGGACCAGATCCGGGGCGTCAGTCGGACGCTCGAGCACCAATCGATTGTGGCCGAGCACCATCTTGACCAGGATGTCTTCGGCATGCACCGCCAGGATGCCTCCGTAGGCGTGGCCCTGCTCTTTGTTCGAGGGGGCATGATCACCGGGGCGCAGACCTTTTTCCTGGCCGACCCTTTGGGCGAAGACGAACACCTGCTGGCGCAGACCATTCTCCTGTACTATTCCAGCGAACGCCAACCGCCGCGTGAGCTGCTGCTGCCTTTTGTGATCGAGGACCAAGAACTGATCGCCGAGCGTCTGGCCGAATTACGCGAAGGACCGGTGGCGCTGATGGCGCCCCAGCGAGGTAAACGGATGCAGTTGATGCAGATGGCCGAGGCCAATGCCGCCCAGATCTTTTCCGAACAAGCCAAACAAAAACAGTCCTGGGAGACCTTGGCGGTCGCACTGACCACCAAACTGCGTTTAGCGCACAGCCCGGACACCATCGAGTGTCTCGATATCTCCAACCTTCTCGGCAAACAGGCGGTCGGTTCGCTAGTCTGTTTTGTTCGAGGGGATAAATCAGTCAAACAGTTCCGCCACTACCGGATCAAGTCCTTAGACACTCCGGACGATTATGCCATGATGCGGGAGGTTCTAGAGCGTCGAATGGCCAAGGGTTGTGAAGCGAATAACCTTCCCAATCTGCTGCTGCTCGATGGCGGTAAAGGGCAGTTGCAAGTCGCCTTTGATGTCCTTTCTCGCTTCAATCTGTTAGAAAGGGTAGACTTGGTGGCCATTGCCAAAGAAAAAGCCGAAGAAGGGGAAAAACTCTTCAGGCCGGGTCGTAAAAATCCAGTTCTTCTGCCCGCGCACTCACCGGTACTGCTCTACCTGATGCGCATCCGCGACGAGGCGCATCGCTTCGGCATCACCTTTCACCGCAAATTGCGCGGCCGGGAACAGTTGCAATCCCCACTGGACCGAATCGAGGGTATCGGACCGCAGCGGAAAAAGCGGCTTTTACTGACGCTCGGCAGTTTTAAACGGGTGCTGGCGGCGGGGATAGAGGAACTGGCGGTGGTGCCCGGCATCGGCCCGGAACTGGCCCGACAGATTCATGAACAGCTCCACTCAAAAGATCATGGAACCGAATGAACGCACCATGGCCGGGTTGAAGGCCGGCTGCATCTGCAAGGGAGTGAAGTTGATCCGCCTGATTGAGGCGATTGAAAACGGGGCCACTACCTTTGCTCAGGTCGCCGCGGTCACCAGTGTTGGTGATGGACCTTGCGAGGGAAAACGGTGTCGGATGAAGGTGGAGGAATTGTTGAAGCAACATCAATCCCGCTGACAGAGCACACCGTGCGCAGTGGTGAGAAATATCGAGGATATTATACTGAAGTCAAATATATTGGCAGAATTGTTCAATACCTACTGGGGAGCGCCTGACGAATATTGCAATAATGCAAACCTGCCCCCTTCCCATTTTTGAGGATACCTATGAGAAAAACATTTCAATTAACTCATCCGAAAATCAAAGTCGACCGACTTGTTGAAGCTTTAAAACACGAGGTCAAAAAGTACATCAAGAGAGAACGTAATAAAAAGCTACCAGAAGGTGTCGACTTCTGGGATTTCGACTGCAAATATGGTCCTACTGCTGAAAATGCTGAAGAAATTCACTTGTCAGAAATTAACAAATGCATTGATAAGGCCGAAGAGCAGCAGCTCGAGTCGTTTTATTTGGAAATTTTGGCCAAGCCTGGTCACAGAATGAAAAAACCCTAAGCAAAAGAACACACGAGGCAGAAAAGGAAGGCGCAGCTTTGCTTTTGACCTGAAGCGATACCACCTTCAGGTAATTGGGGAAGAACATTTTCCCCCGCCCTCCCCGTCACCACTTGGCTCTCCAACGGACAGGCGTGATCGCTGGTCCCTGAACGTCACCACCCCATTTCGAGAAACTGGCTAAAAATTTGGACCGAAAAGTGAAAAGTACTTCTATAGAATTGATCAATCTGGGAATGGACCATGGGTTTCAAGACCTGGCCCGTGAACTCTGCACACCTGAGCAGCGAATGGCTCGGGTAACGGCGGTTGATCGAGGCCAATGTATCATCAAAAATGAGCATGGGGAGGTACCCGCCAAGGCGACAGGAACATTCATGAACGCTACCGAATCGACAATCGATATGCCTTGCGTCGGTGATTGGGTTTGTGTGCAGTATCACGACGCTGATAATGCGGCGAGCATCCATACTGTTCTGCCCAGGAAATCGTTTCTCCGGAGGAAGTCTGCCGGAAAGGGCCTCAACCTGCAGATGATCGCTGCAAATATCGACATGGTCTTCATTGTTCAATCGTGCCACTATGATTTTAATGTGAGCAGACTGGAACGGTATCTGTTGATGGCGAGTGAAGGTCACGTGGAACCATTGCTCGTCCTGACTAAAACAGATTTGGTGAGTGCAGATGCATTGGCACAATTACTAGCGAAAATCCGTCGTGTCGGGATTACGGCCAGAATTATTGCTCTCAGCAATGTAACCGGAGTTGGGGTTGACCAGATCAAAGAAATAATGGGCTGCGGGAAGACCTACTGCCTGGTGGGTTCCTCAGGCGTTGGCAAGAGTACGCTCATTAACCAACTCACGGGGCATGATACTTTAAAGACAGGAAGAGTGAGTACCTCCGGAGAAGGACGCCATACGACCGTTCGTCGTCAGCTTATAATTCTTGAGCAGGGTGCAATGCTCATCGATACGCCGGGGATGCGCGAGGTGGGGATTTTGGTTGCCAATGAAGGCATAGAGGACAACTTCGATGATATCCAGAAATTATCGCCAGATTGCCGTTTCACCAATTGCGGCCACACCAATGAACCCGGATGCGCAGTTTTGCACGCTGTAGAAGGTGGTACACTGCAGCGGGAACACTATCAGAATTACTTAAAGCTCAAGACGGAATCAGCGGTGGTTAATGAGATGCCCTTTGCAGACAAGCGGAAAAAAATCAAAAATTCTAAAATCCCCCGTCAATGAACCTCGTGCGACGGGACAGCAATGCCCCGACAAAAGGCAAAAAAAAAATCCATCATTTTGTTATAATTACTCTTAACCCACCCTCCTTTTTATGTTTATAGTAGAAATCCTAGAATGCTCGTTGTAAAAATGAATTATAGGAAAGAGTTACCAATCACTTTAATCCATAGAATCTGAGGTGGATCATGATCGAATCATTATATGCCCTGCTGGTAAAAATTGGCTTTACCCATCCTCTTCATCCGGCACTGACCCATATCCCCATGGGCATGGTCATGGGTTGTTTTTTCTTTGGTTTTCTGGCTTGGTACGCAAAAAAATCTGATTTTCAAAAAACCTGCCTGCATTGTTCCGTGCTGGCCCTGATTTTTATCGTGCCCACGATCATTGCCGGGATTTTTGACTGGCAGCATCTGTATGCTGGCCGCTACCAACCGCTCATCATCATCAAAATGGTTCTAGCGGTGATGCTCACCGGTCTTCTAGGCTACTCCGTCTGGCTCAACCGACAGGGGACCGATACAAAAAAACTCTTTCTCATCTACGCCCTGTGCCTAGCCTGCGCCGTTGGGCTCGGTTTCTCCGGCGGCCAGCTGGTCTATGGCCACTGAGAAAAAAACACCTGACAGAACGAAACAGTCTTTACCAACCCAATCAACACGCAAGAGGAAATATCATGTCAGTGATCAAATCCGCATGTTCCATGCTGGGAGCCGTTTGCCTGGCCCTGCTGCTCACCGCTGATCTCCACGCCGCCGTTTACCAGCATTCGCTCACGGTCGACAAAATGACCTTCGATTGGAGCATTGAGGGAGGGAACCTGGCCATTAAGCTTTCCGCTCCCACTACGGGCTGGGTGGGCGTTGGTTTCCATCCCTCCGACATGATGAAAGATGCCCACATTATCCTTGGGTTTGTCAAGGACGGCAAGGTGGAGATCTCAGATGAATTTGGCAACCAACCCACCCAACATGTTCCGATCACCAAAAGAGGCGGCAAGGACAACGTAACCGTGATTGGCGGCAGTGAAACCGGAACGACCACCACCCTGGAATTCTCCATCCCCCTGAAAAGCGGTAATGCCGACGACGGTGTTATTGAACCCAACGCTGATACCGTTATCCTCCTTGCCTACGGCCCGGACAGAAAATCAACCAAGTTGAAACATCAGTTCGCAAAGAGCATCACGGTTAACCTGGGTACTGGCGCCATGAAATGAGGCCGAAAAGCCTGGCGCATCCCGCCTGCTGGCTGTTGGCCCTGCTGCTTTTTTCATGGCCTATAACGGCGGCAGGCCATGGCACCCCCGGTAAGGAAACGGTTCACGAACACCAGACCACGACGCCCGAACAACCGGAGGTTGCCCCCGGAGAGTGGGTTCAGGAAAAGACAGGCGGCGCTGTTCCTCTTGATGCGGTCTTTAAGAATGAGCGGGGTGAAACCGTCACCCTGCAGCAGTTGATCGATCGGCCCACCCTGCTGTTGCCGGTCTATTACAGCTGCCCGCAATTATGCTCTTTTGATCTTGCGAACCTGGCGGATGCCGTGCGCCGAAGCAGCCTTGCCGCCGGCAGTTTCCGCGTGATCAGCCTGAGCTTCAATGCCGACGACACCCCCGAAACAGCCGCCCTGATCAAACCCAACTACACCCAACTCCTTGCCAAGGAGTTCCCGGAGAGCGACTGGGTCTTTCTCACCGGCGACAACCATAATATTCGCAAAGTCACCCGCGCCATCGGCTACACCTTCAAAAAGAAAGATGATGCAACCTTCATCCACCCTTCAGCGTTGGCGGTCCTTGCCAAGGATGGCCGGATCATCAAGTACGTCTATGGTTCCTTCATCCCCGGCGATGTCGACCTGGCGCTGGCAGAGGCAGCAAAAGGGACACCGACAACTTCCATTCGCCGAATCCTTGCTTTCTGCCTGCCCGCCAATCCCAGACAAAACCAGCAGGTGTTCCTCCTGTTCAGGATAGGAGCTGTGATGACACTCCTTATTGGAGGCCTGTTTTTCCTGCGCTTTCTCAGAAAAAGAAATCCTTCACAATCAAATTCCACTCTCTAGATCATGGTCACAACACCTTCCTTCTACGAAACACCGTCCCCCCCTGGTACGGTCGGCATCAAGTCCTGGCTCCTGACCCATGATCATAAACGGCTGGGCCTGATGTATCTCTGGGCGATCCTTTTCTGGTTTGTGATCGGCCTGACTATCGGTTTGCTCCTTCGCATCGAGTTGATGACCATGGGGCGGACGATCATGTCTGCTGCAGTCTACAACTCCGCATTCACCCTCCACGGGGTGATTATGATCTTCCTATTTGTGATCCCGGTTATCCCGGCTATCTTCGGCAATTTCTTCCTGCCGATCCAATTAGGCACCGACGATGTTTTTTTCCCCCGACTCAACCTGCTATCGTGGTACCTGTACATGTTTGGGGGGGTGCTGGCAATCGTCTCCCTATTCACTGCCGGAGGTTTTCCTGATACGGGTTGGACTTTTTATGTACCTTTCAGCATCGGCACCAAGCACAATGTGCCCCTGACGGTTTTTGCGGCCTTTATACTCGGTATGTCCTCAATGCTGACCGGGCTTAACTTCATCACTACGATCCACCGGAAACGCTCTCCTGCCATGGGCTGGCTGCAGATCCCACTCTTTACCTGGTCGCTCTATGCAACGGCCTGGGTGCAGCTCTTGGCCACGCCGGTGATCTCGATAACCCTGCTGCTGGTCATTATGGAACGGCTGTTCAACATTGGCCTCTTCGACCCCGATAAAGGCGGCGATCCGATCCTGTACCAGCACCTGTTCTGGATGTACTCCCATCCGGCAGTCTATGTCATGATCCTCCCCGGTATGGGAGTTATTTCCGAGATCATCCCCACTTTTTCACGCAAGGCCATCTTCGGCTACCGGGCGATCGTTTTTTCCTCGATGGCTATAGCTGTTGCCGGCTCCTTGGTCTGGGCGCATCACATGTTTGTCAGCGGCATGAGCGATACCGCTGTGTTTGTCTTTTCTCTGTTAACCTTCCTGGTGGCCATCCCCTCGGCAATCAAGGTCTTTTCCTGGGTTGCCACGCTCTACAAGGCCTCAATCGAAATGACTCCGCCCCTGTTGTACGCCCTTATCTTCATCTACCTGTTCTCCGTCGGCGGGTTGACCGGTCTCGTTCTGGGGTCAGCCGGCACTAATATTCATGTCCACGACACCCATTTCGTGGTTGCCCATTTCCATTTCACCATGTTCGGGGGCACCGGATTCGCTTTTTTTGCCGCCCTCCATTATTGGTGGCCAAAAATGTTTGGTGTCATGTACAATTTCCGCCGAGCCTATATCGCCGCAACTCTGACTACCGTGGGTTTCATGTTTCATTATGTGCCGATGTTTATCCTCGGCCTCAAGGGCATGCCGCGTCGCTCCTATGACTATCTCCCCCAATTCGCCCGCGGCAACCAGCTGGCCACCGTCGGCGGGGTATTGCTTTTCAGCGGTATTATCCTGATGCTGATCAACCTGATGCTCAGCTTGCGGAATAAGCGAACAGCTGCCTCGGCCAATCCCTGGGGAGGCTGTACCCTGGAATGGACAATTCCATCTCCGCCGCCCCTGCATAACTTCATCACGGAACCAAAAATCAAAGAATATCCTTATGATTTTTCGGATATTCTGGCGAATCCACCCAAAAATTGAATACAACCTCTGCATCGAATGCCCGACAATAGACTCTCAAACCCGCAGGAAAGGATACTCATGGCACGCCAGCCTGACCAGACCGGCATTCGCATTGGCATGTGGTTGTTCCTTTATACGGAGATCATCCTTTTCGGGGGACTCTTCGTGCTCTATGCCGTCTATTTTTATGATTATTCCAGTGATTTCGCCAAAGGCGGCAAAGAGCTCAACCGTATTATCGGTTCGCTGAACACTATCATTCTCCTGGTTTCCAGTTGTACAGTAGCCGCCTCGATCACGGCGATCAGGCAGGAGGCGAAAAAACTCTGCCTGCTGCTGCTGGCTACATCCTTTCTCTGCGGGATCGTTTTCCTCATCAACAAGTATTTTGAATGGGGACACAAATTCGCACACGGCATCTACCCCAACTCTCCGACCCTGACCAGCGGTCCACACGGCCAAAATATATTTTTTGGGCTCTACTATGTGATTACCGGTCTCCATGGTTTACATGTGATCATCGGCCTAACCTTGTTAACCCTCAGCTTTGTGCGCGTGTACCAGGACAAAATCACCGCGCAACGTTTTTCCCTGCTCGAAAATTCTGGCCTCTACTGGCATCTGGTGGACCTTATCTGGATTTTCGTCTTTCCCCTTTTCTATCTGATCCTGTAAAGAGACCAAGGAGCCGGCAATGGATTCCGCCGAACAGCATCTCACGTCCTACAAGACCCTGGGCTTGGTCCTCGCTGCCCTGCTCGTACTCACCGGAGTCACGATCGGGGTGAGCTATATTGATCTCGGGATGTTCAATGTCTTCATCGCCCTCGGAATCGCTTGCACCAAAGTGTCGCTGGTGCTGCTTTTCTTCATGCATCTTAAATATGAGAGCAAGGCCATCAAATTTTCTTTAATCGGCACGATCTGTTTTTTGGCCATCATGATCAGTTTCATTTTCTGGGATGTCGCATTTCGTCACTAAACAAGGGAAGAAACAATGGATCCTGTTGTCGGCATTGACCAGGCGTTCTGGTACATTTTCATAGTCTCCGCAGTCCTTCTGACCGGCATAACACTGGTTATGATTTTTTTTGTTATCCGCTACCGACGCAGCCGCAACCCTCAGCCTGCAGACATCAGGGGCAACTGGAAACTTGAACTGGTGTGGACGGTAGTCCCTACCCTTATTGCTCTTTCTATGTTCGTGGTTGGTTGGAAGTCCTATACTGGACTCCGTTCCGCGCCTGCCGGAGCTATCCAGATCCAAGTCCTGGCCCAGATGTTTACCTGGATTTTTGTCTACAACAATGACAAAGAATCGGAGAGCCTCCTCGTGGTCCCGGAACACACCCCAATCAAACTGAACATCGAGTCACTTGACGTGATCCACAATTTCCACCTGCCAGCCTTTCGGGTTAAGGTCGATGCGGTTAAACACTATCCTACCTATGTCTGGTTCATGACGAAAGAACCGGGGGAATTCGACATCATGTGCGCCGAGTACTGCGGTATCGATCACTCGAAGATGCTGGCCAAGCTCAAAGTCGTGCCCCATAAAGATTATGAAACCTGGCTCGAACAGAAGGACGAATAGCAACGCTTCCGTATTCAGATGCAGCTGAAATCATACCACTCGATTGCCGCCTCGCTTCACCCTTGGTTGCAACTGGTCAAAGTGCCCCTCTGTTTGCCGGTAGCCTGTTCAGCAGGTTTTGGATACATCCTCCACACCCCCGTACTCACCCCTTCCTGTGGGGCGGTCATCTGCGGCGTTTTTTTTCTTGCCTGCGGTGCTGCCGGATGCAACAGTCTGCAAGAAAGAGCGGTCGACAGCCTCTTTGTCCGTACTCGGAATCGGCCGTTGGTGACTGGCCGCCTTACCGAACGCGAGGCGACTTGGTGCAGCGCCCTGCTGGTCATCCTTGGCCTCTTGACCCTGTTGTTCAGCACAGAAGGCTGGCAGCCACTGTTGCTTGGAATCATAGCCGTTGTTCTTTATAACGGCGTGTACACGCCGCTCAAGCAAACCTCGGCTTTCGCATTGTTTCCAGGAGGCCTGGCCGGAGCGCTCCCCCCTTTGATTGGCTGGACAGCCGCAGGCGGCATGCTGGCTGACAACCGCGCCTGGTTTCTTTTCTCCCTATTTTTCCTTTGGCAAATACCCCATTTCTGTATAATCCTCCTGGCCCATCACGAAGATTATCATGCGGTGGAGCAACCGACGCTGAGCCGTTTATTTCCCAAGCAAGGTCTGACACGAATCACCCAGATCTGGATTCTTGCCTTCATCGTGGTCGCTCTTGCCTTCACCCTTGATGGCAATCAGCTCGCGACAGGAGCACGCCTCACCATCGCCCTCATGGCCGTGATCCTGACCATCTTCTGCGTCTCTCTATTTTTCAAAAAAAAATCACAGAATTATCGGGTTATGTTCCTTATCCTCAACGGCTCTTTTTTTTCCGCCCTGCTCATTGTCGCTATCCTGCAGCTGTATGCAGCCCGGTGAACGCTGGGCCGAGTCATTGTCAAAATACGACAGTAATTCTAGGACGGATCAACTTGAGATTTAGGGCGCTGTGGAACACAAGAAATCCAGGTAGGCATGGGGCTATCAGCAGAAAACAAATGCCCTGCCCAGTGTAACGGAGGGTATACCGTGAACGAAAGTGTGAGTCGATGTAGTGTGACACCAATACAACAAAAAAAGCGCAAAAATCGGCTTGATTCGCGCATCAAGCCGTTGAACACGAGTCCAAACGACTGAAACGATCAATAAATCCATGCCCCCAAAGACAGAGCTATTCTATTGTAGCGTTGCCAGCCTTGGCAGGTACACGCACCATAAAGCGGATCGCTCCAAACCCAAAACCGAACACGACGATTGTTCCAATCAACCCAGCCAGACTGGTTGAAATATTCTCGGACTCGATTCTTTCAATTTTATATTCAGGAAACAAAGAATTCGTCCAAACAACCTTGTCCTTAGACTCCGCCTCCACGAATCCTTGTTCTTCGGCCACCTTCTCGAGTCCATCAGGCAATTTGGAGGCAAACGGGCTGCCAACCAACGCCAGCAAAATGGCCACGGACAACCCAACTCCTGCCAAACCCCAAGCGCTTTTGCCCGTCGTGCTGAGCTGTGTTGTCTTATCCAGTTTTGCCCACACTGGAACAATATCAGGCCGGGCTGCGGCGACGGCTGTAAGGACGGTCGCGGCAATCATGGCTTCACCTAGGCCGATGATCGCATGTGTGCCGACCATGGTAGGAAAGGCTACCTTAAGCGGACTTGTCCCTGACATCGCCAACTCCAAGGCACAAAAACTTGAAGCGAATACAACACTAGCCCAACTCGCGACGGCGGCCGATATGAAGTACCCGTTACGGCCAGCAGGCAGCAAGACGCGGATGCCTCGCATGATCGGATAAGTAAGGATACCGCCGATGATGCCCATATTGAAAATATTACTTCCCAATGCCGTGATGCCACCATCTCCGAAGAGGAGTCCTTGAATGACCAGCACCACCGAGAGAATGATGCAGGCGCTCCAAGGCCCCAAAAGAGCTGCGGCTGTCACGGCTCCGAGAAAATGACCGCTTGTACCGCCACCGATGGGGAAGTTCAACATCTGCGCCGCAAAGACAAACGCCGCAAGTGTAGCTAAAAGGGGAACGGCAAAATCTTTATCTTTGAACTCTTGCTTCACGCGCGTGACACTAAAGGCCAGGGTGGCGGTAGAAATGATCGCTGCTGCACTGTTGATTGCACCCGAAACAAAGCCATCAGGAACATGCATCTCTTTTCTCCTTTTTTTGAAAGCCCGTTTGACGGCGGCTTACAGAGACGTTGCCTTGTCCTTTCGTAGCTGTAATTCAGTCCCACCTCGGTGGAGCCAAGGAAGGATTTGATAGCCCACCGCTCTATCTGAATTACGGCTGCATATTTTGCACTGTTTTTTGACAGAGACACAGTCTTCTCATTAGTACCTCACCTGTAGTTATACTATTTTAAGATTAGTAACACCGCAAGGCAAAAATGAGGAACCCGACGCGTATTAATCAACGCCTTCGCCTGTTGTCGCCATCATCAAAGCGCTGTGTTTGATCCCCTTCACCGCCTTAAGTTTTGTGAGAATATTGCGAATATCGGCTGCCCGTCCTCGCACGACAAGAACCTCCATGCAGTTGTGATGATCAAGGTGTACGTGCTGGCTGCAAACAATCACCTCGCCAAAATCGTGCTGCACATCAACAAGCTTCTCCATGGTACCGTGCTTATGATGGTCGTAAACCAGGCTGATCGTCCCTGCCACATCCGTTCCTTGCTGCCATTCTTGTTCTATAAGAGCTTGTCGCATTAGGCTCTTCATAGCCTCCGATCGTGTCGGGTAGCCATTGCTGGAGAGATAGCTTTCAAACTGAGCCAGCAAGGAGGCTTCAACAGAAATGGTTATGCGCTCTACTTTATTGGACATATGGACTCCTTAAGGAAATCTAGTGGTAGGACTAATTTTCGTCCCCCCCCTGCTTTCCGGGGAGCAACAAAAGTTTGCCAGTTCCAGAATACGAAAAAAGCCTTCAATCACATGGACCGCTCACAGTCACAAGATAAAAGGCTTCATGAACTAGGTCACTTTACAATACATGCGATTCGACAGCCTTTATAGCATCGGCGGCAGAACTTGTTATACCGCCGGTGTATCCTGAACCTTCACCGATCGGATACAAATTTTTGACAGTGACTGATGCATACCGTTCATTGCGCTTTATCCGTACAGGCGAGGAAGTACGTGTTTCCGCACCTAACAAAATCGCCTGATCGGAAACAAATAAGGGCACTTCTTTTTTCCATTTCCGAAATGCGGCCGACAGCACCTCAACCGCAAAGCCGGGAAGGATATCTTTCAGATCGGCAGGAACAACTCCCATCTTGTAGGAATTTTCATGCAAGCCGGCAGAGGTGTCCTCTCCTAAGAAATGCATCAGATTCTGTGCAGGGACTTGCCATCTTCCGCCCCCGGCATCAAAAGCCTTGCGCTCAATTTCTTCCTGGAACTTCAAACCTGCCAAAGGACCGGTTGCAGTATAATCGTCGCCATGACAGCTGACGACCAGCGCTGCATTTGAAAAGGGTGATGCCCTGCGCGAGTAGCTCATTCCGTTGACAACCAGCATACCGTGATCAGATGAAGCATTCACCACCTCACCTCCAGGACACATGCAGAAGGTATAGACACCTCGGCGGATGTTTCGATCGGTGTAATTTAAAGAATAAGTGGCCGCTCCTAATCCTTTAGAATCATGATATTTAGGTCCGTAACGCATCCTATTGATAAGGGCTGCTGGGTGCTCGATTCTTACCCCGACAGAAATCGGCCGCTGTTCCATAGCCACGCCTTTTGCATGCAGCATCGCAACGGTATCGCGGGCAGAATGGCCCAAGGCAAGATAGATGCTTGATGACAGGTATTCCCTGTCATTATTGATGATAATACCCGAAGCCGTATCCTCTGCTATCAGGATATCCGTCATTTTTGCACCATAGTGGATCTCGCCACCGTTTTCGAGGATAGAGGCCCGTATATTCTTAACTATGGTGCACAACACATCAGTACCCAAATGAGGCTTGCTGATATACCCGATTTCTTCAGGCGCCCCAAACTTGATAAAGGTCTGCAACACCCGGTTGACAGAGCTGGTATTATTATCCCTCCGGGAAAACAGCTTGCCGTCTGAGTAGGAACCGGCGCCGCCTTCACCAAATTGAATATTGGATTCAGGGTTGAGCTCCCTTGTTGCTATAAATTGCTGCACGTCAACGGAGCGTTCTTCTATCTTCTTCCCTCGTTCAAAGATGATCGGTTTAAGCCCATACTTTATCAGCTCAAGAGCGGCAAACATACCGGCAGGACCGAAACCTACTATTATCGGCCTATCTTTCATGCCTGCTCTTTTCCTGGAAACAGGTAGTTGCTCTGTATAAACAGGGAAGTTCTGCTTGTTTGCATAGCTATCGAGTATGTTGACCACGAGTGAGAGGTTGTAATAGAATTGTTCTTCACTCCGGGTATCAAGAGATTTACTCAGAATTTTGGTGATGATGATCTTGTCCGTGCCTATCTGCAACTGGTGGCTAGCGGCTTTGACGTATTCGTTCATCCCATCTTTTTCAAAAGGGATTTGCAAATCGCTCAGTATGAGTTCCAAGGACCGCACCTCTGTTGTGAGTATTATAACCGTTTATGGGCACTGAAAAAAAAATCCGGAGGGGAGTTTCGGGTCGCGTTTAGGCAATGCAGAAGACAACGAATCTATGCATGATAGGTCTGTGGTTGACAACAGTCTCAGCCTGCTGACAACTTTCCGCACTGCTGGCAATACTTCCCGTGAACATGCATCAACATACTGCAGTTACAGCACGATTTAAACTGGGCTAATCCGCAGAATGGACACGCCTGCGCTCCGACAGGCAGACGCTTGCCGCATTGTTGACACTCGTTTTTGGCTATTCTGCGTTCCATCAGCTTTTCCTTGGAAAAAAGCTTCTTCTGGAAAATATAGATCAGAAACAACGCAGCCACAATTGCGAGCGCCATAACAAGGTAGTGCCAAATCGCAACGAGCTTTAACGACTCCAGGAGGTCGATGAGTCTCTTGAGTAATTTCTTAGGAATGATGTCGTAGACCGTTTCAAGGGTCTTGCAGAGTATCGGGATAAACGAGACGCCCACAAGATGCGCAGAGACCAGCACTTGGAGCCCCCGGTTATTTTTGATACTGACGCTGTTCCAGACATAAAACACAGCGAGAAGCGGCAGCAGAAAAAGCATCTGCATTGCCAGCTTCTTTACCGGATACCAGAAATTCAAGGTGCGCAGATCGGTTAGTATTGTTTGCCGATCCTGTTCCTGAGGACCTTGCAGCCTTTCCCAGAGCAGTTTAATTTTTGGATTGCTGCCGATCGTTTGATCCAACGCTACGATCCGGGTTTTCAGGTTGTTAAGGGCGCTTGTTTTATGCTGAAAATCCTCTTTGGTGGCACTGACCTTTGTTTGGTTTTCCTGCTTGGCAATAGTTTCGAGCAACGAGGTATCATACGCCCCTTTCAGGCTATCGATTGCCCGCTGCAGTTCTTTTGCTTCCCTTTCCGATTTATTGCGGTCTTCAAAGATACCGGTCAATGCCTTGTCGTTTTGAATTTGATCCAAAAGATTGGTATAGGGTGCACAGACCGGGTGCTGTTCTTTCTTCTTCGCATCGAGCCGATAGTAGCTGTTGCTGGAAGAAATAATGATTTGGGAAAGGTTGTCCGTTCGGTTGGTGGCGTTCCAGTGACGGTTGATAACGATCTCCCGGCAAGAACTGGGGACATACTCATCGGGAGAGGAGAGCTGCTTAGTATGTTCGTAAAGACCGTTGAAGATTGATATAAGGATAAATATGTCGAGGAAAAGGATGATAACCAGCGCGGCCTTCCCCAAAGGCTGGTCATCGAGATGGGTTAGACGTTTTTGGGTCTCACTCAAGGTATCCTTGATTTTTTCACTTAAGCTCATCAATCCATCCTTATGCATAACAGTGAGTAAACGGGCAGCTGATCATTCCCCTGCCTTTCTTCTGCACAACAACAATCAGCAGCATTGACTGCTCGTACAACATTTCTTGAACTGTTGCCGATTTTTTCATATTGAGAAGTCTACATCATTTTTCCAGAACCGGCCAAGAACATGCCGACTGACCAAACGGAACAGCCGATGAACAGACCCAACAGAAAAACATCCCTACAAGCGTTTATCATTGCAGCGCTTGCCCTCGTCGTTTGCCTGTGCGCATGCGGGAAATTACCCCATGAGACAACAGAAACCAGCAGGGCATACCACCATTTGGTTATCCTGGGAGATCCGCATCTGCCGGGGAAGGACCTCGAAAACAAAAAACATGTCTTGGAAAAGATCAATTCCTGGGAAGACGTCGAGATGGTGATAGCGGTGGGCGATATCTGCGAGTATTTCGGCACGGATGCCGAGTATACGGCAGCAAAGGAATTTTTCAGCGTATTACACAAACCGTTGTATCCCATTGCCGGCAATCACGATTACATCTACGAGAGCCCTGGAGAGCCTAATAGCAAAAGGCTTAGCATGGGCTCACCGGCCACGCAGCATGCAAAACTACGCCAATTCTGCAAAACCTTCGGCCTCACTCATTACTTTTACAGCAGGAATGTAGGTGGCTATCTGCTGGTTTTTCTCTCGGCAGATCACCCCAACCATCTTTCCGGGATGTCTGAACAGGAAATTACCTGGCTGCGTTCGGAGTTGGGTAAAAATTCCAAAACGCCCACCATCATTATATTCCATGGACCATTAAAAGGAACCCTGCGCGACTATAAACGATTTGTCAACACCCCTAATTATATTGCGCAACCAGCTGAGACCATACATGAAATCCTGATGAACAACCCGCAGGTATTCCTCTGGGTTTCCGGCCACACCCACACGCCCCCGCTGGAAGAAAGCTATGCCTCACCCGTCAATGTTTATGCAGGCCAGGTCACCAATATCCACAACAAAGACATGAATAGTGGGACGATCTGGACAAATTCTCTCTATCTGTACCCTGACAGGGTGGTTGTGAAAACATTTAATCATCAGGAGGAGATATGGCTCCCTGCATTTGACCGCACCATCACGCTGCCCAAGCCCTGAGGCTGCGATGTGCTCACATTTCAGGTGCAGCATCAAACCCCTGTGGCAAACCAGTTTGTCTGCGTATCGGCAACATCCACCAAATAGTAGGGGAATCGGCTCCTTGACAGGGTGCAGCTCTTTACAGCCCCGAGTTGCCTGGTTTAACGAAAACTCTTCAACAACGGTCTGGATAGGACTGGCAAAACTTCAACCAAAAAAACAACCGAATTCATCGCGTTCAACCAGAGCGAGGAAATCCTCCACCAATCGCACCTCCGGATTTGCATCGTAGCGGTGCCATTTCAAGTCGCTGCGCTGCCAAAAAACCCGCCAGCATTGCCGCGTTTTTACATAGGTAGCTTTGGCAATCTGAATTTCGTGCTTCTCTTTGGGGCTGTTCCAACGGGGGCGTATCTCGAAAATTTCGACACTCTGCCCTTCCTGGCGAAAACATAAATCAACATTCTGACGGATATGCGGTTCAGGACGGTGTTTCTCGACAAAGGCAGCGACCAGTTTCTTGGTTCGTTTCAGTTCAAATTCACTCAGACTCATGGGTATCTGACGCTAGGCTGCGTATGTTTTGGTTTAAAGGAAGCAATGCGGCAGGAAAACCAAAAGCCCGATCAGCACTGATGCCATGGCAGCCACCAGGACACCGAAGGCAGCCACGTCCTTAGCTTTACCTATCCGTTGCCGTTGTTCCTGCGAAACTTCGTCGGCGAGTAATTCAAGAGCAGTGTTCAGGGCCTCTAGAGCCCAGACCAGCGCTATCGCCAAAATGAGCAGCGCCCATTCCAGCTGAGAAACACGCACAACCACGGCACCGATCACCACCAGCACCGTGGCCACCGCATGAATCCAGGCGTTGTGCTGGGTAGTCAACAGCACCCGGCCACCGTCCAGGGCAAAGGCGAAACTCCTTGCCCGCGCCTTAACGGTGAACAAAGGCGCCTTGCGAGTGTTCTCCGCTTTCAGTCCCTGGTCGTCGCGGTCCCGCATGTTCAGGCGCTTTCCCAAAAAGGGTAATCGATGTAGCCAACCGGCCCCGGAGTGTAGAAGGTGGCCGGATTAGGCGGATTGAGCGGAGCCCCGGCCTTGATCCGCGCCGGCAGATCGGGATTAGCAAGAAAAGCGGTGCCAAAGGCCACGCCATCGATTTGGCCCGAGGCAATCGCTTTTTCGGCCTCTTCGGCGGTATAGCCCATGTTAGCGATGAGCGCCCCCTGATAACGCTCACGCACCGGCGTCAACACATCGCCCTGCTGCTTCCCGAAGAAATCGCTGCGCATCAGGTGCAGATAGGCCAACCCGACATCGTTGAGCCGGGTTGCCAACCAGGAGGCAAGGCCGATAGGGTCGCTGTCGATCATACTGTTGAAGCTGTTGAGTGGCGAAATGCGCAGACCAACCCGGTCACTGCCCCATACGTCGCACACCGCTGTCAATACTTCCAGGAGCAGGCGAGCCCGGTTTTCGATCGTGCCGCCATAAGGGCCGGTGCGTTTGTTTGACCCATCACGAAGAAACTGATCCAACAGGTAGCCGTTGGCCCCGTGCACCTCAACCCCATCAAAGCCTGCGACCTTGGCCTTCTCCGCCGCTTTCCCAAACCCGGCGACAATACCGGCCAGTTCCTCGTCGCCTAGTTCTCGGGGCACGACATAGGGCTTTTTGCCTTCCGGGGTCAGCACAGTGTCATCGGTGATCGCAATCGCGCTGGGAGCGACCGGTGGCATCCCGTTGTTGAGCAGCGGATGGCAGGCCCGACCGCCATGCCAGATCTGAAGGAAGATACGGCCTCCGGCACGGTGCACCGCTTCAGTGGTCAGTCGCCAACCGTCGACCTGAGATTCTGAATAAATACCCGGTTCCATCCAGAATGCTGAATGCCCGGCCATAGCCATGGTGGCCTCGGCAATGAGCAACCCTGCGCTGGCCCGCTGGGCGTAATATTCAGCCATTAGTGGGGTGGGGACATGCTCGCTTATCGTGCGACACCGGGTGAGCGGGGCCATGAGAATACGGTTCGGCAAGGTAAGTGCGCCGACTTGCAGGGGCTGGAAAAGATTTCGCATAACAAAAACCTCCCTTTCTGAAATATGTGTCTTATTTATTATACCCGATGACGCATCACTAGTTGCATCAGAAATATCGTAAAGCCTGCCTCACCCTGAAAAAAAAGCCTGGGCCTTGAAAAGGCTGAACCAAAACTCTAAAGAATTCAAAGAACAACAACTGCTATCGAACTCAAAATCAAAAATCCTTACAGGTCTCCCCCCAATTCATGAATACCTGGACACTACGGCTGTATTCTAGGGACAATCCCGGATTGTCGTACCACGCGGGTACCGACTCACCCGGAAGAGCCATTGCTGCTGCAGATGTGCCGAGAACAACAGCAGAAGCAGGTTGCGCCCAGTATCAGCCAGTTTGGCAGCACCTCGGTTGCCGTTCCTATCGTGACCGCAGCTGAGATGCTGAGAGAGAAATAGAGGGCATCAAGAAGCACCAGGCCGCGGAGCACACCGATAACCAAGAGGAAAACCAGATAGAGCAAGGCCTCTTTTTTCCCTAGAATTTTACTGATAGCAGCCAGATTAATGATATTGGCAGGCAGACCGGTCAGGAGAAAAGCTAAGGTTGTTTCCGGACTGACACCTTTGATAATCAAAGCCGCAGCTATCACTGTCGAGGCGGTTGCGAAGGTGTACACAGGAATACTGACGACCAACATCAAGAGCATCGATCCGATGCTGCCGCCCAAATGCCTACAATTATAAAAAAAAGGCCGACTCAGTTTGCACCAAGTCGGCCTTTTTTAAATCTGTTTACTCGTGGGGGTAGTCTTTTCTAGCTTTTTCCGAAAAACAGAAATCGCTCGACTGCTTGTTTTTGTGGTCGGGAAGAGAGGATTTGAACCTCCGACCCCAGCGTCCCGAACGCTGTGCTCTACCAGGCTGAGCCACTTCCCGACTTATTGTTTTAACTCGATTTTTTTCTTTTTATCGCTTGCACCCATCGTCTTTTTTTGCACCCACTGGGTGCAAAAGGTCAGGCAGCTGCGCGATGGCGAAGGTACTCATAGCCGACGACGAATGCGCGTAATGCATTAGCATAGTGTGCACGTCATGTCCAGCAATATCAGCAACAGTTTTCGGGTCAACCCCTAGGTGCAGCAGAGTGGTCACGAAACTCTTGCGCAAGGCATAGGGTGGAATCTTTCGGCCCCCTACCCCGGCTTTCTTTTTGGCAGTTGCCCAAGAAGTCTTTAAGCTGGAAACAGGCTGGTCCTTCCAAGTAATAATGTAGCGTTCCGGATCTTCCCCGTCCAGTACAAACCATTGCCGAAGTGGCAGGTTATTATGGATGGGAACCTCTCTCCTGTCTACCCCGCCCTTCTGGGCCGAGATGATCATGATCGTGCTCTCTGTCCAGTTGACCTGATTGTACCGAAGTGATAGCAGCTCCACCGCTCCAGGGCGTAACCCACAAAAAAAAGACAGTAGCATTGCCCGCCGCAAATGTTCAGGAGAGTGGTCTATGATCGCCATAATCTCCCCGTGAGATAGGGGCAAGATCACCGCATCATCCCGCTTCGGCATCTCATACCCTTCCATCGGGTTGGTCGGGATCAGGCCGCGCTTAACCGACCAGCGCAGTATCGCTCGTATGTCACTCAACTCGCGGTGGATGGTTGTGTTCTTTACGGTCGCAGATCGGATGGCCACATATTTGTCGAGCTGGGCATGGTCAATACGCAAGGCTGCCAGGTCACCCAAGGTTGGCAGTATCACCCGCTCAAATTTGATCAGCAGGTTATACATCGACACGTCGCTCATGGATACTGTCTTTGCCGTAGTGTACTCGGTGAGTAAATCAGCAAAAATAATTCCACCCTGACGGCGTGCTGGTGCCTGTTGGGTAATAGAATCGCTGAAACGTACCGCCTCAGCCATGGCCTTGGAGCCATGACCGAAGTATTTCCGTTTCCTGGCCCCTCCCTCCATCCAGTTGACAAAAATGGTGCCGTCTTTACGGATACAGACGCTCATGGATTTAATTGGCCGGAGGATTGTCGCCTTTCTTTCTACCTGTAACAAATACGGTAGCCAGGCCAATGACCGTGGACCCTGATGCGATAGCTGCAACAGCCTGGAGCCCTGCATGAATAGCATAGGCCGCCACTGCAAAAGAAACCATTGCGGTCACCATCCCAAACACTTGACCAATAATCGTCTCTAAGTGACGTTGTCTTTCAATTGTAAATTGGGCCTGAAGGGTATCTTTTTCCATGTCCATAACGTGATGGGCATTACTTTCGGCCATAGATAGAATTCTTTCTGCAGCTCCTGGCAAAAGACTTTCATAACGCTCTAACGTTATTGGGTCAGGTATTGGCCCGCTTTGTTGAAAATGGACTATTCCTGCCGGAGGGGTATTCTGGGGAGTAACCTGGTTGCTGCCATTACGGGCAACAGCTTGGTCTGAATTAGATGGGCTTTTTTTGATAACCTTTTTCACGCTCGAACTGTCCAAGGGCTGAATTTATATTCCTCCCAACGGATTCCCATGCTTCTGCCATGATCTCGTCAGCAGTCCTTCTTCTGACGGTACGGTAGAGGTCAACCGTTTGTCGCTCAGGCATGATGTCAAGGATGCTTCCAATCCCTTTCATTATGTTTCGTGTTCTGTCTTTCATGCCTAATACTATAGCCTGATTAAAAAAGTAATCAAGGGGAACGTGTGGTTGCCTTAACTGGCAAGGTGTCCCCCTGCCCGCTAGTTTCTCCAGAATCAGCACTACCCCTTCCCTCATCCTTTCCTGGATAGTCTTTAACTTGTTGCCCACTCACTAAAGCGCTATTTGAAACCAGCCACACGAGCCCAGCTACGACGATGAAGGTTGATACTATCGCCGCCAGGATCACCTTTATTCGGCTGGAACGGATGGCGAGGATCATGCCCTATCAAGAATGAAGCCGCAGCGAGTGCAACGGAATACCTTCTTTTTCATTACCAGCAACCAACCGATCAGACCCCCTACACCTAGTAGCATGTTTAAGGATTTACTCTGGACCGTAAGGTTAAAGAAGTGCTGAAAGTTACAACCCGTCTTTCATCAATAATCAATACATCGCCAGTTCTTGGATTCCTACCTTTTCGAGACCTTTTGTCTTTGACATGGAATTTTCCAAATTTACTAAGTAGTAAGCCATTGCCAGCAATTAGCGCTGACTTGGATAATGACAAAAACGTTTCAACAGATTCAGCCGCCTGTGACTTGGACATTCCCTGATGAGTCTTATAGATTTCATTTATCAAATCAGCTTTTGTTACAGTCATTTTCATCTCATAAATAATTCTTAATAATGGAAAAGTTTATCCTTATATTTCCAATCTATTCTAGGTGACAATATAGAATATTGTCAATCAACCACATAAAATATATTGATTAGTGGCTCTATATAATACTCAGCCGGATGTACTGCTTTCCGGAGTGGCCGCAACGAAACCAAAGCCTCCATTGATAGGCAGAAGGACCGTGAATGTAGCCCCTTCCCCAGGTCGACTTGTCACCAGAATTTCACCGCCGTGGTTTTTCACAATCCCATGGCTCACCGACAAGCCCAGCCCCGTTCCCTTGACCGCAGGTTTGGTGGTGTAGAACGGTTGGAAAATCAGTCCCATATTCTCGGGCTTAATGCCGATGCCGGTGTCCTTAATCACAACCGCAACCTTATTATCTTCCTGCCAAGTACTGACCTTAATCACCCCACCGGGCTGCAAACAGGCATCGGCGGCATTGGTCAACAGATTAAGGAAAACTTGTTTGATTTGGTCGAGGACGGCCAGTATCTGTGGCAGATTTTTAGCGTAATCGAGCGTTACTGAAATCCGTTTGTTCTTGAATTCGCTTTTATGCAACAACAGTAAAGAATCAAGGGAGTCGTGCAAATTCACTAACACTTTCCTCCCTGAGGAAGGACGGTTGAAATCCTGAAGGCTGCGAATCAAATTCTTTACCCGCTCACTTTCGCCGATAGCGGCGTCCAGCAATTTACTATCCTCCTCCTCCAATATCGCTCTTTTTCTCAAGCCCTTAAGGATAGATTGAATGCTTTGCAGCGGGTTATTGAACTCATGGGCAATGGAGGCTGAAAGCTTACCGATCGCGGAGAGCTTTTCTGCATGCAGGTACTGTTTCTGCGTTTCCTGGAGCTCAAGAGTCCGTTGTTCGACTTTCAGTTCCAGGTCATCTTTTAAGGACTCAAGTTGCGCCTCCTGCCTTTTACGTTGGGTGATATCCTCATAGACACCCAGGACACCAATTACCTCCCCATTGATATCGAGAAGCGGCACCTTGGAGGTAGATAGCCATATTTCCTGCCCATCAGGTGTGGTTTGGACTTCCTCATACCGCAATTTAGGTTGTCGAGACGTTATGACCTCTAAATCACCCTGGCGATACAGGTCAGCTTGGTCCTTCCACCCTAGACGGTAATCGTCGGTACCAACTATTTCTATTGGGTTTCGGAGTCCTGCATCTTGGGCGAACAATCGGTTGCATCCTAAAAACACAGAATTAAGGTCCTTCCAAAAAAGACGTACAGGGATAGTGTCCAAGACCAATTCCAATAACTTTTTTGCCTCGTTCGTCGCTTGCTCGCTACTCCGGAGCTTTTTACTCAACTCTTTGCGCTCGGTAATATCGCTCAGCGTGATGTGGCACACAGGCGCATCGCCATCTCCATCAGCGATACATGCTGTCAGGTGACCCCAGAAGAACGTCCCATCGTATTTTACCATTCGCAGCTCGAGCCCAAGTGTTTCGCTGGTTTCAAGGAGTTGTCTGCGATACTGATAGTAGGCGTCTTGGTCCTCTTCATGAATAAATCGAGTGAACGGTAGATGAATCAGCATGCGCCGATCTACACCCAACAATATAGCGGCTGTGAGGTTGGCCTCCACGATTAGCCCTTGTTTGCTGACAGTGAAATGGCTCACCGGCGCGAGGTTATAAAGATCGAAATAACGGGCACGCAAGGCGTCGAGGTCCCCATGTGCTCGGCGCAACTCCTCGTTCTGTATCTCCAGTTCAATTTGATGGACTTGGAGCTCATGGAGTGTTTGCTGCATTTCTTCGGAGGAGAGTGCTTTTAGTTTTTGCTCCGACTGAGGTACTCTTTTCTGAAGGATCTCTTTCGCCTTGTTGCGGAACTTGGAAGAAGCGTTTTGGTCTGTCATGGTGAAAAGAAGCCCCCTTGGGTTCACTTGCTTGGCCTTTATTATCAGCACAGAGTGTGCTGTTCACCGAACCACCCCTCACTGCACTATTTAATTTGATCCATTTTTTCTATTCCCCTTCTTGCTCTCCTGCCCAATCGCTTCTATTGGTAGAGTGTTCCTAATTTCCCCATAGCAACATGCCACAAAGTAATACCTTGATAAGGTATTACCAATGTTGTGTTTATATATTTCCGCAATTTTAGATAGATCAGACTATAAACTAATCTTCCCCGTTAACCGATTTAGTTGCCGAGAATTTATCCACAGCACCTCTGTCGGTCTGTTTTTTTTCATTGAGCCAAATTCGATAGTTTGCATGGCTCTCGTAAAGTTTTGACAGGAATTTTTCAACCGCCTCCTGGTCGTCTCCATACATTTCAAAAATGAAATCGAAAAAATCCTCGAAATAGACTGGAGCTCGCTGCAACTTAAATCGCATTTTGGCAAGCGAGTCCAACTCTACCTCTTTGCATTTTTCTGCCCGGCGGGCTTGGAACTCTGACAAGGGTTCTTCTGTTTGCAGTTTGGGGAATGGCTCCCCCTCCCCTGTTTCCAGCCAATGTAAATCGCACCCAAAATAGTCGGCCAGCATACTCATGTTTCGAGGGCCTGGCACAACTCCACCATTCCACCACTTATTTATAGTTCCTTTGTCTTTACCTAAAGCAGCTACCAAATCTGCCTGAAACATTTTTTTTATTGAAGCAACATGCTGCAATCGTTCACTAAACGTTTTCATAGTAGGCACACGTGGTTGTTGGTGGCGTTTCGTAGTTGACATTGGTGGCTACTTGTTGTTACCGTAGTAATCATGAAACCAAACGAAATCAGGGCGGAGCTGATCCGCAACAATATAAAGGTCAAAGACATCGCTGCTGGATGCTCCGTTGCATCGCAGCAGGTCAGCATGGCTATATCCAACAAGCGGCCCTATGTCAGAATCCGCCAGGCCATAGCCGATGCCTTGACCGAGGCCACAGACAAACCGGTGTTAATCTCCGACCTCTGGCCGGAACAGGAGCAATCATAATTGCTTCCTCTTTGAGGCGGGGAGTGACCATGGCTCGTCACCATGGAGAAAGCTAACTGGAAGTGTACGGCTCTCCGGCCGTCCGTAAGCATTAATAACCACTAGGGGCGCCTTCCTGCCGCTGACGACAACAGCAAAAGGATAGGCTCCTCGGCTCAAGAGGGAAATCAAAAAAAGCCCCGTCCCCTGGGCGGATCTCTGGCGTAAAGCTTGGCGGCTTGCGTCTATCTTAGCAGGGGTCGGGCATTTTTTGCAAAGAAAATAGGTTTTCACGCTTACAGAATAACAAAAACAACATCTACGTCCATGTCGAAGAATTATAGAAAATTGACAACAAGCGACACTATGCTTTTAGACCCTCACAAGTGGTGGCTTGAGGTAACCAAGACTTTAGGCGTCCCGGAAGACCCGGGGTTAACTGCCACGGTGCAGACTCGTGCTGATTGGGCTGATCACACGGCTCAGAATCTCCCGTCCTCTCCAACTCATACGATCCGGGCCATGGAGCATCAGTCCCGTTCCATGCTCAAGGTGGCATCTGATCTGCGAGAGACAGCACGCAAGCTGGTGATGCAAGCCCAGATGATAGAAGCCGCCCTTTTGCCTGAACAGCCAGCCCGAACTGCCCGCACCAAGGTTGTAGTGATTGATCCCCGTACCGGCAAGCCGTTTCAATCGGGGAAAAAACGGGGAAGAGACGCTGCCCCTGCTCGATCAACTCAATCAGGAGGTCAAAAATGAAGAGAAAAAAGGAAGAAATACTGCCAGACCTGGCCGCAGGGATGTTCATCGCTGCCGTGATGTGTGTTTGTATTTCACTTTTTATCACAACAATGGCCGATCATGCGTGCGGCCCTGTTGCGCATGCGGCCCCTTCCGAAGATGTCGTTCTCGGTGGCCCCCTCATGCTTGCCACCACTCCACACGAGACCTGGCAGACAGCAGCGAGACAAACGGGGCACTGTCTAACTTTATTGGCGTGTGGAGTGTTCACATCAGGGCGCTTTCCAAAGGTATAGTGAGGTTTAGATGCTATCTATCAATATAACCGGGGTTAAGGAAGTAACGGCCATGCTCACTGCCTCTCCTCAACTGGCAAACAGGGCAGCGGAGTTGGCGCTTGATGCAACGGCCAAAGCGATTAGGGACGAGGTCAAGACGACAATGCCCAGGGTATTTGATAGGCCTACACCATACACCCTCAACAGCCTCCAGGTTACGCCAACTCATAACCACAATATGACCGCCATGGTGTGGTTCAAAGACCCTGATCGAATGGGTCAGCATTACTTGGTACCGCAGGTTGATGGAGGACCGCGTAAGCTTAAGGGGTTCGAACGCGGATTAGGTAACCAAGAGTATACTACGGCAGAAGGCCATCAATGTAACTCCTGACGGGCATCTTGGAACGGTAACGCTTCGGGTTGTTAACCAGCTGAATCCTGATGTGGCCATTATGCTCTTTGATGCGGAGCGGCTCGATTTCATGGCTGACTTGAAAGGATGGGTATCGTTTGGGAGAGGATGGGCGCACCGGATCGCAAACAACCTGAGGAAGGGAGCTCTGCAGTGAAAAAGATGACCATAAACCCAAAAACATGCAGAGGAATCAATTTGTGTAACGAATGCGAATCTCTGCATCCGGGAATCGTTAACGCCTGCGAGCGTGACGGTCATGTACTGATTTCGGATCAGTCTTACGTCGCACGCGCTGCACAAATCAGCTTACTTTTGGCCAGGTGTCCGACGCGGGCGATTATGGTGCTGGATGTATGAATCACATCGATAAATGAGCTGATTTTGACATCGTTTTTTGAGCCAACCATGAAGAAGTAGTCACTAAAAGATTTTAAAATCACCCAGGATTGGCAACAGTAATATGACCGTGTGTTGAATGTCCCGGTGGCCGAAATAATCCTTTATCAATCGCGCACCCGCAACCCTTGCCGAAACATCAACAGCAACAAACAGCCGTCGCATGCCTCGTTCCGACTCCCCTTGACCGCCGCTATCAGCTTACCGATCTCCACCGCCACCAGGTGATTTCTTTAAATCATCGTTTTGTCTCATGTTAGAGTAAACCGACTGGGCGCAACCCCGCCCAACTCCGCCCTTCAGTAACTCTTCCATATTTGCACTTGGGATAAAATAATCTATTTTGTCTAATGTTATACATTTGAAGTAACAAAAGACGCGGTCGCCACGTTACTCAATTAACGCAAATTGGCGTCTTTTGAGGCACCGCTTTCTGTTCTTTGTTGGATTATGATTTTAACTTTTTTGAGATTTTTAGCTACCACTGATACATAATAAGTATGTTGTCCCAGCTCGAATTCTTTGAGTGCTTCCCGGAAAGCCAGCACAGCCTCGTCCAGCCGCTCTGTCCCGCTCTCCCGTTCCCCCAATGCCCTGAGGGAATTGCCCAGGTTACTCTGAATCATAGCCCATCTTAGGGGGAACCGATCCCGGGTGCACTCCTTGAGCGCCTCCCGATAAGCCAGCACAGCCTCGTCCAGCCGCCCTGTCCCGCTCTCCCGCTCCCCCAGGATCCCTAGGGTAGCGCCCAGGTTGTTCTGGGTCGCCGCCCAGCTAAGGGGGACCCGATCCCGGGTGCTCTCCTTGAGCGCCTCCCGAAAAGCCAGCACAGCCTCGTCTAGCCGCCCTGTCCCGCTCTCCCGCTCCCCCAAAACCCTGAGGGCAATTCCCAGGTTGTTCTGGGTCGCCGCCCAGTCGAGGGGGACCCGGTCCCGGGTGCTCTCCTTGAGCGCCTCCCGAAAAGCCAGCACAGCCTCGTCCAGCCGCGTCGTCCTGCTCTCCCGCTCCCCCAAAACCCTGAGGGCATTGCCCAGGTTGTTCTGGGTCATCGCCCAGTAGAGAGGGACCCGATCCTGGGTGCGCTCTTTGAGCGCCTCTCGAAAAGCCAGCACAGCCTCGTCCAGCCGCGCCGTCCCGCTCTCCCGCTCCCCCAGGGTCTGAAGGGCAGAGCCCAGGTTGTTCTGGATCATCGCCCAGTCGAGGGGGGCCCGATCCCGGGTGTATACTTTCAGCGCTTCCCGAAAAGCCAGCACGGCCTCATCCAGCCGCGCTGTCCCGCTTTCCCTCTCCCCCAGGATCCCGAGGGCAGAACCCAGGATGTTCTGAATCATTGCCCAGCCAAGGGGAAACCGTTCCTGGGGGTATTCTTTCAGCACCTCCCGATAAGACAGCACAACCTCGTCCAATGGAATGCTCTCACCGCTCTGTTCACCTAGAACGAATAGGGCGTTTGTAAGGATCATTCGTGTCAATAATCGGGTCTCATCATTCCAGCCCTTATTGTTGGCACTTTCCCGCAAAAGTGTTCGGACTCGAGCGATGAAGGGAGGTAATCGGTCTGCAACATACCTACCTCTATTGGCTTGAAAGTCCGCATCATCCTTCGCAACGAGCAACTGCAGAATTTGTGCAAGATCTTTCCAGAAGATTTCAGGGAGTCGAAACTCCGTTTCAGCAAGAGGACGGTATTGACCGGAGTGCGGCTCCCCATAAGAAGCGGTCCAATAGAGCTTCGGAATAGTTTTGTCGTTATTATGAAGGATTGTTCCCCATATTAACACCGAGGCGCCGCTCTCTTTCAGGATAGCACGTGCCTTCTCGTGCCCCTTCTTTTCCTCCTCTTCTGTGATGTTATCTTTAACGATAAATCGATCGAGGGTAACGATCTGGATTCCTTTGAACTCCTTCAGTAGCTCGATAATTAATCGTTCGTGATCATGGTTGGGATCATTTTCCAAGTGAGCTATAAGGACAGAAAATCGCTTAGAATCTGTTCGAGGGATTGATTTTCTAAGAAAAAATTCTATGCCTGGCCATGTTTTAATTTCATTCCAGCGAGTCCAGGCGTAACCTAGTCCACCGAGTAGCATTAATATACAAAGTCCGGGGATTCCAAACCGCTTGTATATTTTTCCTTTTAAAAAATCGGGTATGTTAGGAGTCGGTTTTTCAGTTTCCATAAATCAATCACGCTCCTAATCTGTCGTTTTAGGACCGAAAATTTCAAGACATTGCGGACTTTGTGGTGAGTGGAAAGATATTTCCCGAACATTAGACAAAATAATTCGTTTTGTCTAATGTTCGGGAAATATTCCTATTGATGAGTGATTGCATTCGCTTGCACCCATGCACCCATGCAAATCGAAAAAACAAAAAAAAAGCGTAACGATTAAAAATCGTTACGCTTACCCTGTACCGTCCCGAACGCTGTGCTCTACCAGGCTGAGCCACTTCCCGAACTGTATACGGCAATGATGAATTGGCTACCCCTTTAGCATGGTTTCGACCTGGTGTCTAGCCATTTCCAATAGAGTTTGCAATCCTGTCGTGCATGTGACGACAAACAGCCGTTGAAGAGTTGTTTTTTGTTATCTAGCTTTTTTTACAAACAAAAACAGCTGGCTTGAGCCAGCTGTTTTCTGCACAATAGATGTTAACCGCAGTTAATTGACCTGATCAGACAATTTGCTACCCGGTTTGAACTTGGCTATTGTTTTGGCAGGGATATCGATCATCGCACCAGTACGCGGGTTCTTGGCCTTGCGCGCAGTGCGCTTGACAGTTGAAAAGGTTCCAAAACCGACCAAGGTAACTTTATCACCCTTGGACAATGCGCCAGATACCGCCATAAGCATTCCATTCAGGGCCTTCTCGGCCGCGGCCTTACTAATGTCTGCCGCTTCAGCCATGGACTCAACCAGTTCTTTCTTGTTCATTCTTCCCTCCCGATGATGTTAGCATTGCCAAAACAGCCAGACCCATACTCCTGACGCGGCATCTGTTGTGATACACTGAAACTAAAATAAAAAAAAAATTCTTTGTCAAAGAAAAAAACCATTTTATCAACTCTAAAGGCCTGCCAAACAAGATATAATCACAAAAAGACCAGATTCGAGCGATTACCGGCCCTCCAAATTGAGAAACACCTTTCTGATACCGCTGTTCTGAAAAAAACGAAGCAATGCCTTATGGGTACTGGGATTCAGCAATTTTTCAAAATCCATTGCCTCTATTTCCACATACACTGTATCTTCTCGCTCTCTCTCCATGCGGACCCGGCATCCCATCAAGCCAAATCTCTCCACACCCTCTTCCCAAGACTTGATCCGCTCGATACGATCACTGGTGATCTTCATTCCAGAAGGAATTCTGGTTGCCAGACAAGAAGATGAAGGCTGGTTCCAAGCTGCCAATCCAAGCTGCTGACTGTAACCGCGTACATCTGCCTTGTCGAAACCAGCCTCGACAAACGGCATTTTCACACCCAGCTCATGAATAGCACGAAGACCAGCGCGATTGCCCTTAAGATCATCAATGTTGGTGCCATCAATCAAAATTGCAAACCCATGCTTTTCCATACGTTCACGAAAGAGTGAATAGATACGAAATTTACAGAGATAGCAACGATCCGCCGTATTTTTGACGAATTCTTTCCAGCTCAGAGGCAGCAGTTGGAGAATCTCCAATTCAATGCCCTTGTGATAGCCGTTATTTGCCAGCCAGCTTTCCGCTCTTTCTATTTCACAGGGTTTGAGCAATTCAGATCTGCCGAACAGGACAAGGACATTACCGGCCCCCAGAGTATCAAGGGCGCACTTCAGCAGAAGGGTACTGTCGGAACCGCCAGAAAAGGCGATCGCCACCCTTTTATAACCCTGCAGTATTGATTTGAGCCGATCAGCTTTACTTTCGAGATGCAAACAGGAATCCTCTTCTGTCTCGCTGTATTCCACTACCTGAAAAATTGCGGCAAGGAAGGTGGCGCTTTCGTTGACAACGCACTCTTATACACTGTACTCCGCAACAACTGCAAGCAACACGATCAACCCTAAACGATATAGTGGACTCCAGAGGAAAATCCTCGGTATTCGTTTCAAGCTGCTCGTACGGGGGGAGGTCGGTTGGAGACTACCAGGTAGAAGATGTTTACCAAGGAACGGCGCCAACAAGATCCGAAATAGATGACGGCAAACCTGTCTGATGGTACGATGCGGTACCGCGCAGGAATCGGGCGGCATGGCGAGTAAGGGGAGAACAACGAGATGAACAAAGGTTTGCTGATCGTTTTTACCGGCAACGGCAAGGGCAAGACCACCGCAGCCCTGGGCATGGCCATGCGCGCGGCCGGTCATAACCAAAAGGTTTGTTTTATCCAGTTCATCAAGGGCGGGTGGCACTACGGTGAGCTCGATGCCGTGCAACGGTTTGCAGGATTGATCGATCTGCATGTCATGGGCAAAGGCTTCACCTGGAAATCCGACAATCTGGACGAGGATGCCCGCTTGGCTCGCGAGGCCTGGGAGTTTGCCTGCACGGCCATCACTTCTGGGACCTACCATACGGTGGTCCTTGACGAATTCACCTACCTGCTCCACTACAAAATGCTGGCGATTGAGCCCTGCCTGCAATTCCTCGCAGATCGCAACCCTGAGCAGCATGTGGTGATTACCGGTCGTTACGCCCCGGAACAGCTGATTGCGGAGGCTGATTTGGTCACCGAGATGCAGATGATCAAGCATCCTCTGAAAAGCGGTATCAAGGCCCAGAAGGGGATCGAGTTCTAAACGCGACTTTTCCCCAATAGCCTTTGCTGGCCGGGGGGATATCGAGGGGCTCAGTTGATCATAAACCGGGCCTCCTGATCGAGCCATCGCATGACCTTGCTAAAAAACCTTGCTTCATTCAAACGCTTTCGGGTACCAGCAGAAATGAGCGCCAGCGGCAATTGATCGGAACTGAACCGGATTTCATGATCATTGCGATAACGAATAATCAGAACACTGTCTTTTTTCAGCAACCCTTCCTCAAACACCGAGACGAGCGTATCCGTGTTGAACACAGAAAAATTTTCTTTGATCAGTGCTGAGCGCAAATCAATCATCAGTTCCGTGCAGCGGGGCCTGTTGAGCATGGCCTGGGCGACTTGGAGGATATCGCAGCCAGCGGCATCGTCCATGACCCCGAAGACGACTATGGCATAGGCCGAGCCGTCATTATTTTCCTTGATTCTGAATCGCATATATCCCTCCAATGGATGTATGATTAATCCCTTAATCGAATGCAATCGACGCCCTGTCATCAGGTACACGTATTTTTCGATGAACATTCGCTTGGAAGGCTCACCTCGGAATACACCTGTCTGGCTTCTTATCGACAGAACCGTGATCCGAGGATTAGCACAAAATGAAACCGACTTGATGCCCTGCTCCCTGCCTTCTGTCAATCCGGCCTAAATCATTAAGGATGAGTAGTCGATAGAACAAGCAGGCAGAACTCATTTTTTCCCAAAACAGGAAGAGACCGCAGCAATGGAATACACGATTCAACCGAGTGACACGGTTGCCAACGTCACCAAACGACTCGGCACGGATTGGAACTCGTTGAAAAAGGCCAATCCGACGGCGGTCGGCAAATCACAATTTCTGGGAATTCATGACGGCCTGTTGCTCTTAAGTGTTCGCTGATCGCCCCCCGATCCCTGTCTCGGCTCCCAGGCATAGAGCAACAAGCCCGCCGAACAGCCGATAATCCCGGCCAGCTCCCAACTCCCGAGTACCTCACCCAATACGCACCAGGCCAAAAGGGCAGTGATCACCGGCACAAAAGACATGAACAGGGCCACAGTAATCGTGCCCAGGTGACGAATGGCGTAGGCCACACACATCAGGGCAATGACATTGACGATGAAGCCTTGATAAATGGCTTGAACGACAATATCTTGCAGAGAAGCCGATGGCAGATTCGACGGCAGGATGAACCAAAGCGGCGTGAACAACACCACGTTGACCACGGGCACAATGACGACCACATCCTGCCAGCCCATGCGCCACAGCCGGATACCGGTCATATGCAGGGTATAGCAGACCGCAGCGGTCAGCAGGAGGAGGATTCCGGTCGATTGACCGATGGAGAACACCGAGCCTCCGGTCATAATGCAATTGGCAAGATAAATAAGGCCAATGGCTGCATAGCGATGCAGGGCTATCCGTTGCCGGAACAGCAGCCAGGCCGCGATGGCCCCCAGCACCGGCAGCGTACCGTTGACGAGGACCCCGGCATGAGCGGCCCGCAGGACCTTGAGCCCATAAAAGGAAAGCATAGTGTAGGGAAAGCCGACCCCGAGCCCGATCACCAGATACTGGTGGACTCGGAACTGCCGCCAGTTATAGCGAAGCATCAGCGGCGACACCACCAGCAAAGCGGTCCAGTAGCGCAGCAGGGTAATATCAGCCGGTTGCAGTTGCGAATGTACGCCATAGCGGGAGATGGTGATCCATCCAGACCAGATGAAGACCACGGCCAGGCCCGCCAGATATGGTTTGATCGTTTTCATGAGGGGCAAGAAATACTCCACATTTTCCGGTCCGGCAAGCCCTTCACGAAAAGAGACTATAGACGCCCATGAATAGCCGCCGGCATAACCTTCAACCACAAGAGCCCCATCCATGAGCCGTCCCCCGGCAATCAATAAGCAGATGGCTGCACTCCGGTTTGACAACCGCTTCACCCGTTCTCTGCCCGCCGATCCCCTGACCGAGAACAGGCGTCGTCAGGTCTTGGGTGCCTGCTACTCTCGGGTTCAGCCGACCAGGGTCGCAGCACCACGGCTGGTTGCCTACTCGCCTGAAGCAGCTGCCCTGCTCGACCTTTCCGAAGCCGCCTGCCGCTCCGAGACCTTTACCCAGGTCTTTGCCGGTAATCAACTGCTCGCGGGCATGGATCCCCACGCCGCCTGTTACGGCGGCCATCAGTTCGGTAATTGGGCCGGACAGCTGGGCGACGGCCGGGCTATTAACCTCGGCGAAATCGTCAACCAGCGTGGCGAGCACTGGACCCTGCAACTGAAAGGGGCCGGCCCGACTCCGTATTCCCGGACCGCCGACGGCCTGGCCGTGCTGCGCTCCTCGCTGCGCGAATTCCTCTGCAGCGAAGCCATGTTCCACCTGGGCGTGCCGACGACCAGGGCGCTCAGCCTCATCCTCACCGGTGAGCCGGTGGAGCGCGACCTCTTCTATGACGGCCATCCCCGGGAAGAGCCCGGTGCCATCGTCTGTCGGCTGGCCCCTTCCTTTATCCGCTTCGGCAATTTTGAAATCCTTACCGCCCGTGGTGAACTGGACGTCTTACAACAACTGGCCGACTATACCATCCGCACCGGTTTTCCCCATCTGGGGGAACCGTCACCCGAAGTATATCTCCGCTGGTTTGATGAGATCTGCCGGACCACCGCCGACCTGATGGTGCACTGGCTGCGGGTAGGCTTTGTCCACGGAGTCATGAACACCGATAACATGTCGATCCACGGGCTCACCATTGATTATGGCCCCTACGGCTGGCTCGAGGATTACGATCCCACCTGGACCCCGAACACCACCGACAGCGCCGGCCACCGCTACTGCTACGGTCGCCAGGGCCAGATCGCCCACTGGAATTTGGCCCAACTCGCCAACGCCCTCTACCCGCTGATCAACGAGGCAGCCCCCCTGGAACAGGCCCTACGCGGCTATACGACCCATTTCGATCAGGGCTGGCAGGCTATGATGGCGGCAAAACTGGGGCTGATCGCCTATGAACCGTCCCTGGACAGAGGGATCATCAAGGAACTGCTGCAAATCCTGGCCGAGATCGAAACCGACATGACCCTCTTTTTTCGGGGACTGGCCTTGGTGCCTGGTGGTGCGACCCATACAGCAATACCGCCAAGGGAAAGGATCACCTCCCTCCTACCAGCCTTTTACCGACCGGAGCAGGTGACCACTGTGTACCAAAAACGACTCATTGCCTGGCTGGACCGTTACGAGGAACGGCTGCGCCGAGATCCCCTGCCCCCAGAGGTGCGCAGGTCCCGAATGGATGCGGTCAACCCGAAATACGTGCTGCGCAATTACCTGGCGCAACTGGCTATCGATCGGGTTGAGCAGGATGATTTCTCTTTAGTGACGGAACTGTTGGCGGTTTTGCGACATCCTTACGACGAACAGCCGGACAAAAAGCGGTTTGCCGAAAAACGCCCTGAGTGGGCACGGAACCGCCCCGGCTGTTCCATGCTCTCCTGCAGTTCCTGAATTTTTGTGCTATCGTGCTTTGTTGGAAGGGAGCCGTTAATGAAAACAAATGTGATGCCCTGGCAGGCGGTCTTTTTCGATTTTGACGGGGTGATCGCTGCCTCTATTGAAGTCAAGGTCCAGGCCTTTGCCACTATGTTTGCCCCTTATGGGCCGGCAATACAGGAGCAGGTGATCCGTTATCATTTAGACAATGGCGGCATGCCCCGATATCAAAAGCTGCGCCATTGCTTTGGAGACATCGCAGGCATATCCATTGATGAGAGGGAGTTAGCGCGGATGGGGCAGCTATTTGCAGACCTGGTGCTGGAAGAGGTGGTGGCTGCACCATTGATCGCCGGCGCCCTGCCGACCCTGGAGCAGCTCCGGGAATCCGGCACTCCGGCCTATGTTGTCTCCGGTACCCCGCACGAGGAAATGCAGCTGATCGTGCAGCGCAAAGGGCTGCTATCCTATTTCACCGAGGTACATGGGTCACCGCGGCCGAAAGCGGTAATCGTCAACGAGATTCTCGACCGCTCTCACTATGCTCCCCACCAGTGCCTGTTCATCGGCGATGCCCTGGCCGATTACCAAGCCGCAAACGCCACCGACCTCCGCTTTCTCGGTATCACCCCGGAGGGACAGGAGTCAATCTTCCCCAAAGGCGTGCCTACTTCCGCCAGGGTGACTCTGACCTTGTGAATACCCCGCCACCACAGTGCCCTTTGCCACCTCTGGTCACGCTTCGGTCGGCCGTGAGGTTGACCTTGACACCCGAGTGTTATTTTTCTATAGACAGTCCACGCAGATGCGTTTTTGCAGGGGTGGCGCGCCGCCTGAGATGAGACCCGTCGAACCTGATCTGGACCATGCCAGCGCAGGGAATTGCAGAATTTGTATGTACTTCGTTGCGCTCTCCCCTCCCCCCTTCGCCGCCTGTTGTAACCTAACGTCGCAATCCTATTTCCAGAGGCTTCCCCATGTCCGTCCTTGCCGGAAAAACCGCTGAAAACCTGATAAAAATCAGGAAGAACAAACCGTTGATTCATAATATCACCAACTTCGTGGTGATGAATTATACCGCCAATGTGCTGTTGGCCTGCGGTGCCTCCCCGGTCATGGCCCATGCCGAAAACGAAGTCGAAGAGATGGTCGCCTTTGCCGGGGCCCTGGTCCTCAACATCGGCACCCTCACCGATGCCTGGGTGGGACTCATGCTTAAAGCCGGCCGCAAGGCCACGGCACTGGGCAAGCCCATCATCCTTGATCCCGTGGGTTCCGGGGCCACTGCCCTGCGCACCAATGCCGCCAAACAGATTCTCAGCGGCACCAAGGTCAGCGTGGTGCGCGGCAACGCCTCCGAGATTCTGTCGCTTGCCGATCAGGATTCTCAAACCAAGGGTGTTGACGCCATCCATTCGGTGGCCGACGCTGCCGCCGCCGCCGGCCAACTGGCCCGTGAACTGGGCACCACCTTGGCCATCACCGGTCCGATTGATGTGGTGACGGATGGCCAACGCGTCGTCACCATTGAGGGCGGCCATCACCTGATGCCGTATGTCACCGGCACCGGTTGCTCGGCCACCGCCCTTATCGGTGCCTTTCTCGCTGTCGACAGCGATCCTGTCTCAGCCGCAGCCACCGGCCTCGCCTTCTTCGGCCTGGCAGGGGCAAAAGCCGGCACCACCGCTACCGGTCCTGGCACTTTCATGATGCACCTGTTGGACGCCCTCTATACGCTCACCCCGGAAGAGGTGGCGCAGGGGTGCCGGATCACCGAAGGCTGAGCATATTCGCATGATCGATTATACGCTCTATCTGGTGACCGATCGAGGCCTGTCCCTGGGCCGGGCAACCGTTAACATTGTCCGGGCCGCTGTTGCCGGTGGCGTTACCTGTGTGCAGTTGCGGGAAAAGCACTGTTCCACCCGAGCCTTCATCGAAGAAGCGCGTGCCTTGAAAACACTGCTGGATGCACTAGAGACCAGAATCCCGTTGATCATCAATGACCGGCTCGATGTCGCCCTGGCCATCGGGGCGGACGGTGTGCATCTCGGCCAGACCGACATGCCCATTGTCGATGCCAGGCGTCTGGTCGGCGCGGCCATGATCATCGGCATCTCAGCGGAATCGGTGGCTGACGCCATCCGAGCCGAGGCAGCAGGGGCCGACTATATCGGCATCAGCCCGGTCTTCACTACCCCGACCAAACAGGACACCGCATTGCCGCTTGGCCTGGAAGGCATCCGGCAGATCCGGGCCGCAGTACGCCTACCCCTGGTTGCCATCGGTGGCATCCAGCAGGATAACGCCCATGCGGTCATCCGGGCCGGGGCCGACGGGGTAGCAGTGGTCTCGGCCATTGTGAGTGCCGCCTGCCCGCACAAAGCCGCATCAGCCCTCAAACAACAGATTCAATCAGCACGATAGAGGAAGGGTTTTCATGGAACAAAACAAAACATATTGCCGAGTCTTAACCATAGCCGGCTCGGACAGCGGCGGCGGCGCAGGGATTCAGGCGGATCTGAAAACCATTTCGGCCAACGGCTGCTACGGCATGAGCGTGATTACCGCCCTGACCGCTCAAAATACCCTCGGAGTCACTGGAATCCATGCGGTGCCGGTGGATTTTGTCGCCGCCCAAATGGAAGCGGTGCTTGGTGACATTGGGGTGGATGCGGTCAAAATCGGCATGCTCTTTTCCCCTGAACTGATCCGGACCGTAGCCGATCAGCTGCAAAAATTCGCGGTCACCAGGATCGTTTTGGACCCGGTGATGGTTGCCCAGAGCGGCGACAAACTGCTCCAGGACGAGGCGATCGCCGCGCTCAAGCAACACCTTATCCCTTTAGCCGAACTGATCACCCCCAACCTGCCGGAGGCCTCGGTGCTGCTGGGCCGGGAGATCACCGTCGCTGCTGAAATTGAGGCAGCTGCCATCGAACTGGCCGGACTGGGCTGCGACAACGTCCTCATCAAGGGCGGGCATTTGGAATCCGGCGACAGCGACGACTGCCTCTATCTCGGTGCCGACAGGCGGATCGTTACCTTTCCCGGGTTGCGCATCCCCACCCGCAACAATCACGGCACCGGCTGCACCCTCTCCTCCGCCATCGCCTCGTTTCTCGCCAAGGGGGAAAACATGGTCACCGCCGTGGGAATGGCCAAGGAATACATCACCGGCGCCATCCGGGCTGGGGCCGACTATCGCCTCGGCCACGGCCACGGACCGGTGCATCATTTCTTCCGGTTTTTCTGAATGCAATCGTTGTTGCTCCGCACCCGTACCGGATGGCGCCCCTGACGCCGCTGCAAGCCCCGGCCATCGTCTTTGACCGGGTTGGTCTGGATTTCTCCGGCAAGCCGCTGTTCCGGGACCTGTCGCTGCGCCTGGAGGGCGGGCAATCCACTTGTATCCTCGGCCCCAGCGGCTGCGGCAAGTCAACCCTGCTCAAACTGATCGCCGGTTCCACGGCCCTGCCCTACAGCGGCGCCATCTACCTTGACACCACGCCTCCCGGCGGCCAACAAGTTGCCTGGATGGGACAAAACGATCTGCTCCTCCCCTGGCTAACGCTCTTAGAGAATGTCCTGCTCGGCGCCCGACTGCGGCATGAGCTGACCGAGACCCGCCGGCACAGGGCAGTAACACTCATCCACGAAGCCGGTCTGACCTGGTATGAGCAGGCCCTGCCCAACGCCCTGTCCGGAGGAATGCGCCAGCGCGCCGCCCTCCTGCGGACCCTGATGGAAGGACGCCCCGTGCTGTTGATGGACGAACCCTTCTCGGCCCTGGACGCCCTCACCCGCTTCCGGCTGCAGAATTTGGCCGCCCGGCTCACCAAAGGAGCCACCGTGATCCTGGTTACCCATGATCCCCTCGAGGCCCTGCGCCTGGCAGATCGAATCATTGTCCTGGCCGGCGCACCGGTACAGATTGCCGAAATCCTTGAACTGGGCGGGGGGGCCCCCCGCGATCCGGGCGACCCGGCAGTCACCAGCCGATACCCCCATCTCCTGTCCCTGCTGATGAACGGTAAAACCGCATGAAGGCCGCGCTGCGCCTCTGCCTCATCACGGCCGGTTTGCTGACCCTGTGGCAGCTGCTGGTCCTGCTCACCAGAGCACCAACCTATATCCTCCCCGGCCCTATGCCGGTAGCAAAAGCCCTGATCACCCACCTGCCGCTCCTGAGCAAACATCTGGGCACTACCCTGACTGAAATCCTCATCGGCCTGCTGCTCGGCACCCTGCTGGGAACCTCCAGTGCCATCGCCATGATCGTCTCGCCCCTGCTGAAGCGGTGGATGCTGCCGGTGCTGGTAATCAGTCAGGCCATTCCGGTCTTTGCCCTGGCCCCGGTGCTGGTGCTCTGGTTCGGCTACGGCATGGCCTCCAAGATCGCCATGGCGGTCTTGATTATTTTCTTCCCGGTGACCTCGTCTTTTTATTACGGCATGCAGCGCACCGATCCAGACCTGCTGGAACTGGCTCGGATCATGGGGGCCAAACCCCTGGCCGTGCTCCGCATCATCATCATTCCCTCGGCCCTGCCCGCCTTTGCCGCCGGGGTACGGGTGGCAACCGCCGTGGCCCCGATCGGGGCGATAGTGGGAGAATGGGTCGGCTCGAGCGCCGGACTCGGTTTCTACATGCTCCACGCCAATGCCCGCATGCAGATCGATGTGATGTTCGCTGCCCTGACGCTGCTGGCCGCCGTCTCCCTGCTGCTTTATTTCCTGGTCGATCATCTGCTCGATCGCCTCATCTACTGGCAACCCCAACAAGGAACAACCCTATGAAAAAGCTCGCCACATTGCTGCTGCCCCTGCTGGTGGCCGCCCTCCTGCTGCCGGTCGCACCGGTCAGAGCAGCCGAAAAACTGACCGTGCTCCTCGACTGGTTCGTCAATCCCGACCACGCTCCGCTGTATGTGGCCCTGGAAAAAGGCTTCTTTGCCGCCAGAGGGCTTGAGGTCGAGCTGATCGCCCCCTCCAATCCCAACGATCCGCCTAAACTGGTGGCTGCGGGCAAGGCGGACATCGCCGTCTCCTACCAGCATCAGCACCAGATGCAAATCGATCAGGGGCTGCCGCTGGTGCGCATCGCCACGCTGATCGCCACGCCGCTGAATTCTCTGGTGGTGCTGGAGGACTCCAAAATCAAGACCATCGCCGACCTCAAGGGCAAGACTATCGGTTATTCGGTGGGAGGATTTGAAACGGCGCTGTTGAAGGTGATGCTGGAAAAAGGAGGGCTGAAGCTGGAGGATGTCAAATTAGTGAATGTCAACTTTTCGCTGTCCCCGTCGCTGTTCACCGGCCAAACCGACGCCGTGATCGGGGCTTTCCGCACTTTTGAATTAAATCAGATGGCCATTGCAAAACGACCGGGGCGGGCCTTTTTGGTCGAGGAGTATGGGGTGCCGGCCTACGATGAACTGATTCTGGTGGCAAGCAGCAAAGCGGTTGCAGATCCAAAACTGCGCAAATTCGTGGACGCGATGGAGGAAGGGGTGCAATACCTGATCAACCATCCGGACGAGAGCTGGAAACTGTTCGTCAGCCATGGCCGGGAAAATCTGGACGATGAACTCAATCGCCGAGCCTGGAAAGACACCCTGCCGCGCTTTGCCCTGCGGCCCGGCGCCCTGGACCGGAACCGTTACAACCGGTTTGCCCGTTTCCTCCAGCAGGAAAAGATCGTTACTAAGGTGCCACCGCTCGATACCTGGGCAGTGGAGCTGCCGTAAGCGGCTCGTCGATCAACCCGCAAACCCGGCACCAGGTGCCGGGTTCAGGCAAACAGGGCCTTGCCGTGTTCCTGCATGGCCACAATCACCCTTCGAATAGTGTGCTTCTGTTCCTGCCAACTGGGGTAATCCGTTGCCTGCTGCAGGATTGCAGAGAATGCCAGGCAGTTGTCGAGGCCGACCATCTGCTCGATGGCCGTTGTCGGAAAGGTCCTATCCAACTCCTGCGGCCGAGCGGTCTGCTGATAAAAAGCTAACCGACCGAAATACAAGGTCAGCTCCTCCAATACATCCCAGAGCCCTTCCCGCCAGGCCGCGATAGTTTCCGCTCGCTGCAACTGCTCCAGGCTGGCCGCCACCCCTTCACTGTGGAAATCGACTTCGGCAAACTGGTAGCAGCCACTTTCGGGCGGATTGACACCGTTGACCTCATGCCAGGAGACCAGGGCATGGGCGCGGGTGCTGATCCTCATGGCCTGCAGCTTGGTCCACAAGAGGAATTCGTAATAGTGACACTGAATGCCTTGTTCCTGGGAAAAGCGATAGATATTGCCGTGCTCAGCATTATAAGGGACGAGATGGGCAAGGTGCACCAGCTGGGTGACCATGGTGTGGATATAAGAAAGTCCGCTGATCGCGGCCTTGTTGATCAGAATCTTATGCCCGCCGCCTTTCGTGGGGTTGAACACCAGGCGGGCATTGCGGTTTTCCAGGCCGAGGCTGCTGTAATAGGGAGCAAGTTGCTCGCACTCATCCTCAAAATTCTCGGTCTTGACGATCAGGGTATTGGCCCCCAGCAGATCGGGATCCACCTCCTTGCGGTGAATAAACGTCAAGGCCCGGTTGAACCGCGCTGTTTCGGCGGCGGAAAAATTAAAGATCTCCATGGTGCTCTCCGTAATGCTCGCATTAAAAAAGGCAGCCTTAAGCAGACTGCCTTGAATTCCTGCATGGCGGCTGACGCCGCTTGCGGTTATTTGGCGGCGCTTCGTTCCGCTTCCTGCTCCAGCAATTCGCCCAAAGCCTTGGCGGTATCGCCGACTATATTGATGCAATGCTGGCGACGGCTGTCGGGATTGCCATAAAAATCTTTGACCTGATCCCGGTCCATCCAATCGACCCGGGCAATCTGGGCGCAGTTGATGCCGCCGTGCGGTGCGGCCAGGGTCTCGAAATTTTTCATGACCGCCTTGGTGGCGCTCCACATCCGGGGATTTTCTTTTTCCTCCAGACTGCTCCGGCTATATAGACAGCCGATGACGCTGGCCGCCCCCACCAGTGCCCCGCAGATATTGCCGGTACCGCCGATACCGCCGCCGAAGGCCCCGAGTGCCTTGATCACCGAAGGATCCTCCACACCCAGTTTCTCCAACCCGACCATGGCCAACACCTGACTGCAGTGCAACCGCTGCTTAAACAGGTCAATCGCTTTTTCCCGCATTTCCTCTGGCTTCATCATTTCCCCCATGCATTGAGATTGAAGGTGGAATATACTATCAGTTCTTTGACTCTACCCGATTCACTGTGGAACTGCATTGCGATTTTCGCCCCGAGGAGGGCACCGGCAGCGATTTTGTATCCGTGCCCGCTGCGTTTGGATTTCGCCTTAACCATTGAGCCCCGGATCGTTCATGCGCAACCACCCCATCATTGTCCTTGATTTTGAGACTACCGGCATGTCTCCGGATTATGGCGACCGACCGATCGAGGTGGGAGCGGTGCGCATTGACAACAACCGGATCGTCGATCGCTTTCAGGGCCTGATGAATCCAGGATTTGCCATCAGTTGGTTCATCGAATCTTTGACCGGAATCAGTAATACCCTGTTGGCCGAGGCCCCACCCTGCGAAGAGGTCATGACCCGTTTTGCCGACTGGATCGACGACACGCCCCTGGTAGCCCACAATGCCGGCTTTGATCGTAAATTCCTGGACGCCGAGCTGCTGTTGCTCGGCAGGAACCGGGAAAATGCCATGACCTGTACGATGCTGGCGGCACGCCGGCTCTTTCCCGAGGTGCCCAACCATAAACTCGCCACCCTGGTCCGCCACTGCGGGATTTGCACCGACGGCGCCTTTCACCGCGCTTTAGCCGATGCCGAAATGACCGGCCAGCTCTGGATTGCCATGACCGATCTCCTGCAGAACCGCTACGGTCTCCACGAGGTCCCCTTCACCCTGATGCAGGCATTGACCCGAATAGCCAGGGCCAAGACAGACCGATATCTCCGCACCTTTGCCGACCAACAGCGGGCAGGCTTTATCCCCTTGGAAGCAGTTGCATGGAACCGATAAAGGAAACGACCGGCGCTCCTCTTCGCCGGAAGCTGATCGAGCTCCTCACCGCCGGCACCTGCGGCGTGCGCGAACTCTCTCAGGAACTGCACCAGAGCGAAAAAGAGATCTATGACCACCTTGTCCATATCGAACGCTCTCTTAAGCCCGGCGGCAAACGGCTGGTGATCGAACCGTCGGTCTGCTTGAGCTGCGGTTTTGTGTTCGCAGAGCGCAAGCGCCCGCAACCACCGGGGCACTGCCCGCAGTGCAAAAAAACCCATATCCGCCGCCCCCGCTATGCCATTCGCTGAAGCCGCCGCCTTACAACCCTTTTCCCCCATGACCATGAAACAGCCATGATCCTTCTCAACGCCCTGTTCCCGGTCCTGGCCCTGATCCTCGCCGGAACAGCCTTCAAACACTGGCGGATCACCGATGCTGCCTTTCTGCGCACCTCGGACCGACTGGTTTATTTTGTCTTCTTCCCGGTGATGCTCTTCTGGAAAATCGGCGCAGCCCCGCTGCAATTCGATAACGGCTGGCGTTACCTGGTGGCCTCGGCCCTGGCAGTGGTGGCCGTCTGCGGTTTAAGCCTGCTGTTCATCCGCCTGTGGCCGGTGGCCCGCTTCAAGGCCGGCTCCTTTAACCAGGGCTGTTACCGCTTCAACACCTATATCGGCATGGCGGTGGTGATCAACGCCTTTGGTGAAGCCGGGGTGCAGCTGTACGGCATCCTTATCGGCCTGATCATCCCGATGATCAATATCCTCTGCGTGCCGGTGCTCATCTGGTACGGTGCAGACGATCGCATCCAGGAGGGCCGCCTTACCACGACCCTCAAACACCTGCTGGCCAACCCGCTGATCATCGCCTGTGTTGCCGGCATGCTCTATTCCCGGCTGGTGGGATCCTTTCCCCTCTCCATTGACAACACCCTCAAACTGCTGTCCCAGGTCACCCTGCCGCTCGCCCTGTTCTCCATCGGCGGCAGCCTCACCTTTGCCAACCTCCGGGATAATATGGGCTTGGCCCTGGCCTCGGCCGTGTTCAAGCTGGCGGCATTGCCGCTCCTAGGGCTGTGCTTTCTCTGGTTCTTCGATGTCACCGGGCTTGCGTGGAAGGTGAGCATGCTCTTTTTCACCCTGCCCACCTCAACCGCCATCTACATTCTCTCGTCGCAGTTGCGCTCCGATATCGAACTGGCCTCGGCCGTGATCGTGGTATCGACCTTCCTTTCCTTTGGCTCCATGGCCCTGATGTTGTTGTTGGCGGGGTAAGAATACTGAAAAAGAGAGAAGCCTTTTGCAAAATGAACGCATGCAAGCCGTGTCATTTCGACCAACGGGTGAAATCGCTTGCTTCAAAGAGCGAGATTTCTCGCGCTCACTCGAAATGATAAAAAATGATTCGTTCCGTTCTTGACCCCCAGAGCGCAGGGAAGAATCTTGTCATTTCGCACGAGGTTTTGATGTAGTGAGCATTTTCGACAAAACATCTGCCAAATCTTTCATAATCAGCGGCTTGGGAATAACCGCTTTGATACCGATTTCCTGAGCTCTTTTAGCAACAACATGATCGTTGAATCCGGAACACAAGACAATAGAGATGTAGGGGTTGATCCTCAATATTTCACGGGCGAGATCAAGCCCGGTCATCTGCGGCATGGTGTGATCGGTAAAGACCAGGTCGAACTGATCCGGCTGCCGCTTAAACAGTTCCAAGGCGTCCAGACTGCTCGACATCACAACCACCTCATATCCGAGTTCTTCAAATATTTGCCGTTCTAACTCGAGGATCAGTGCATCATCATCGACTGCGAGAATTCGGCCGCTTCCCATCGGCAGCGTTGTCACCATCTCGGCATTAGCCGGTGCAGTGATGCCCACTCGCGGGAGAAAGACATGGAAGGCGCTTCCTCTCCCTGGTTCGCTGTCGACAAGAATGGCTCCCTCATGATTTTTGACGATCGAATAGACTACCGCCAAACCCAATCCCGTACCCTCCCCAGTTTTTTTCGTCGTAAAATAGGGATCGAAAATACGTTTGACCGTATCGAGATCCATACCATGTCCCGTGTCCCGGATAGTAATCCTGAGGTAGGATCCTGAACCTAACTCTCGGCTTTGTCGGCCAGAGAAAGGATCGATCTCTTCATTGCTCAACTCCACTTCAAGCAAACCGCCATGCTTACTCATTGCATGACCTGCGTTGGCGCACAGGTTCATTAAAACTTGGTGTATTTGGGTAGGATCGGCCATCACCATACTCGAGGCCGCATCGGATGTTGTATGCTGCCGAACCTCTATAGTTGAAGGCAGTGAGGCTCTGATCAGTTTCAAGGTTTCTTGCACCAGGCTGCTTACCTGGATAGGCTTTCGTTCCTGCTCGGCCTGCCTGCTGAAGGTGAGGATTTGCTTCACAAGTTCCTTAGCGCGATTAGCCGAAATGAGAACTTGCTGGAGATTGGTCTGCATCCGGTTTTCTGGAATATTTCTATTGAGCGCCAATTCCGTGTAACCAATGATAGGCACCAGAAGATTGTTGAAATCATGAGCAATCCCTCCGGCTAGCGTACCGATAGCATCCATCTTTTGCGCCTGAAACAACTTGGTTTCCAAGAGTTTCCGGTCCGTAATGTCTTGGGCGGTGCCTTCGAGGTACAAAATTTTTCCACTCTCGTCCCTGACAGCACGGGCGTTGAGCGTAACCCATGCAATGCTTCTATCCTTACGATACAAACGGGCCTCGAACTCTCGAACCACCTCTTCCTTTTCCACCAGACGAAAGAGTTCGGTGCATCGATTGGGATCGACATACAGTTGTTGCGATATATCCGTCAGGGTAGCCACCATCTCCTCAGGGGAGTCATACCGAAGAATGCGGGCAAAGGCGGGGTTGGCACTGATGATGCTGTCGGCAGGGGTTGTTTGGAATATGCCGTCAACAGCGTTTTCAAAAATGCTCCGGTATTTTTCTTCCGCAGCCGCAAGGGCCTCTACCATGCTTCTGCGCTCGGTGAAATCACGTATTGATTCGATGGCACCGACAACGTTGCCTTTTGAATCACGCAGAACGCTCGCCATTACATAAAGATAATACCCTCCTCCCGGCAATTGCTGCGTATATGCTTCACCTGAGAGAACGGAACCCTTTCTTTCCAGGTTCACGTATTTCGTTTCAATATCTTCTTGTGGCTCAAGAACCAAATCGATAAGAACGGGCCGGCGTTTACCGTAAAAGGGCAAGGCATACTCATAGTCGCCCTTGCCCAGCATTGCAGAGGCCGTAAAACCGGTCATCTCCTCTATCGCCCTGTTCCACGCAATAATGCGACCTTGATTATCAATAACAAAGGTCGCATCCGGAAGAAAATCGACGATATTGGCAAGTTGTTGCTGCGATTCACTGAAGGCCTCTTCTGCCAGTTTACGGTCGGTTATATCTTCGAGCGTCTCTACGGCGCCAACCATCTCACCTTGTGAATTTCGGATAGCGGCGGCGGTAAAATGGAGCCATTTCCCCTGTTGTCCCAATTTCGGAAAAAAATCCGTTGCCTCGAATGCATCTTGAATCAGTTTGGACTGGCAATACTTGCCTTGATACCAGCTGGCAATGGCCTCGAAGTTTTCATCAACCAGGAGATCCGACATACTGGGTCTTTCCAAGGGATAAAAGGCATGCCAGGAGGCGCTGCTGCCAATCATCTCCTCCCCCTTGACCTGACTCATTTCTTCGAGAGCCTTGTTCCAGTGGGTTACCCGATGATCCTTGGCAATGACAAACATCGGGATCGGCGAGCCCTGGATGATACTTTCCAGATGCTGCTCACTCTCTTTCAACCGCTGTTCCGCCTCTTTGCGCTCGGTGATATTGCGCACGATAACGATGAGCTGATCTTCGATTAACGGCAAAAGCCGCGCTTCATAATAATGGCGCTTGTTGTGTACCAGTAGACAGTACTCCATGCTCACCAGGGATTTCGTTGCCTTCACACGGTGAAGCGCCCGCTGAAAGGCCTCGCCAACATCTTCGAAGGGCACATCCTGGATTCGTTTTCCGAGCAAAGAGTTGGGCTCAAGGAAAAAATCGGCTGCGGAGCCCGCGTCACAGTCGAGTATCTTGCCCTCACTGTCCAGCACGAACAACAAATCGGGGATGGCCTGAAAGATAGCACGCATTTCGGAGTTGGCCTGGAGCAACTCCTGGGAACTCAAATCGAGCGACCGTTCAAGCATCCCTCGATCGGCGTCAAATTCCCGGTAGGCATCGTTAACGGCATGAATAAACCCGCGCCATTCCTCGGGGATATTTTGTGCATCGCCAAAGTGGCGTTTTAGCTGGCGTTTCAGCAGGCTGTGCATATTTTCCAAAGACCTCGTCCTCCAACTCTTGCGCTCATTTTCTCTAACAGTGAGACTCGGTTTTTTTTGCGACAGGAGTGTCCTTTACGAACACTCTCCCTCGGACAAAATAGTGATGGTCATGGTCTGGTTATGCAATTCACATTTTGCCCCGGGAATAAACGGGGAGATTTCTCCATACGAATAGAACCCGGTTAGGGTCGTTTGCTCCCCCAAAACCTGCTGAACACCTTCCACCTCTTCCTCTATGCGCTGTTTCAAAACAAGTTTTCTGCCTACGCAACTGATACAAATCGCCAAATGAGCCGATGCCGGTGCAATGGCCTGTTTGCTGACCCTGGCCGCTCCGATGGCGCCATCGATCAAGCGGTCAAAATTTGCTTTCATCAGGCGAGCATAGGAGCCTTCTGGAATATCCCCGGCAAAGGTCAGACTCTGGTCCTCTTCGTTTACCGAGAGTATGGTGCGCACAACCCCGCGCTCTCCTGCCTTGGTGCGAATGCTCAGGGGGAAAAGGAGTCCTGTGGCCGGCAAACCATTCGCGTGGTCCCCCAGATATTTTTTGTACAATTCCAAGGCCGATTGCCCGTCTAACTCGTACAGAACATTCCCGCTGGAACGCGTGATCAATCGTTCGGGACCAAACGGATCCCACCCACCTAAGGAACCATAACCAACCTTAAGGCCACTTCCGTATAAACCTAAAATAGCAATGGTATCCTTTTCCGGAATATCGTCCCAGAAGACGAGGGTCTTTTCGAACCGACCGCCATCTCCCGCCAATCCTCCGGTAACGGTCACCGAATCGGGCAGATGGGTCATCAGCCCTCGGACCAGATCGCTGCCGTTCACAGCCAATCCATCGGAAAGTATGAAAACGTGCGCAAGCCCCTCCGGCTTTAGAAGTCCCGCCAGAGCTTCCCCAGCTGCGAAGCTGTCCTTCATCCGCCCCAGCCGGATACAACCGCCTTGCACCTGTGTATGCTCAAAATGAACGGCGGTAGTCACCAACGAATCATCCGTTACATGAATGCCGCAAATCTCTCCGGCAGTGGAGCACCCCATGAGATGTGCAAGGGGATACCTCCGCTTTACTTCTTCCAAAAGGTCATGTCCCTCAAGGAGGGCCGTAGCGCCAAACAATAAGACCAACTGCGCTGATTCTTTCAAGGATGCAGCATCTTGGGGCGTCCAGCCATTCGCTTGCGTCCATAGGCTCTGTTCAATTTTCATACAGCAATCCTTTCATGAGATTGAGGTCCAAAGGCTTTTGCAAACCTGGGCAGAGGCGGGAAACGAGAGGTTGCATCGTCTTTTCAGACGCACTGTTACAGGTCAGTGCCGGCTGTGGCAAACTTTCTAAGGGACAGACAGCCTCTTTCCCCCAGACAATCCGTTCGGTACAACTCAAAGAACTAGTACAAAACAGCAAGTTACCGGTCAATCATTATTCATGATAACCGTAATTCGTATTAAAAAAAAAGACAGGCCACGTAAGCGGCCTGTCTTCCAGGTGTTTTCCAAGGAGTCTGCAGTAGGGATGGCTTACCCGTGCGCCTCTTTGTTACCAGCCGTGCATCAATCACCTTGCCTTCTTTCATGACCTTGATCGCATCTCTTCCCCCTACAAGCAACTCATGTTATTTTCCTTTATAAAAAATTTCAGTTCTTCGCCTGCTTCGGCATGTTCGATGCATTCGTGAAAGTTAAACAACATTTTTGCTGCAGCCGCGCTACAGATGTGTGGTATTTGTGTTGCAAGGCCCTCTTGAATACCACACATCTGTGGTGTCGGCAGCGCTGCCGAAACCGCACAGAGGTACGAGTCTTTCATGGATCAAGAAGCGAAAAGAATAGCGCTCTATGTGCAACGCTACAAACTGTTGCGTGAAATTGGCGAACTCCAGGTCGAACCCGCAACCGAGGAGACCGTTTTCCTTGATCGTTGCTGCAACCTGCTGTTGCAGGATCCGGAATATTGCCTGATCTGGGTGGGCCGGGAAGAGAAAGCCAGAGGCATCATTCCCCTCACTACCGTAGCTCAGGATGGTTTGCCGGAGCAACAGTGCCGCCAACTGGTAACCCAACTGGTTGCAGAGGCATCAATGAATAATATCGCGGCTCGGGCACTAGCCGAAGGGGAACCCGTCGTTTCCGGACTCATGGCTGCCGACAGTGGCAACCAGACACCGCTCGCCCAGCTCACCGCTCTTACCGGTAGCCGTTCGTTTGGCTGCTGGCCCCTGCTCTATGATCACCAGCAGTACGGGATACTAACCATTTTTTCGATCCGCGAGGGTGGCTTTACCGGAATAGAACTCGATTTCATCGCCAATGTGGTGGCCACCATCTCTCGGGCCCTCTCCCTTCGCCACACCTCGCACCACCTGCGCCTGGAACAGGACTTCAACTGCGAGATCGTGCAGACGGTGCAGGCGCTCTTAGTTTCGCTTTCCCATTGCGGGGAGATACTTTCCTTCAACCCCACAGCCCAGGAGGTCACCGGCTATCTCGAGGCTGAGGTGAAAGGGAAATTCTGGGTCGACATCTTGATCAGCCCGGACAAACGAGCCGAGAGCCAGAACAGATTTTCCCGCGTGCTCAAAGGCGGCCAGACGGAGATGAATTTCCAGGCCGAACTACTGACCCGGAGCGGCGAGAAGCGGATCATCGACTGGCACGGCTCTATCCGCCCCGAAATCGAGCAGGGCCGGGTCGGCCTGGTCCTGTTTGGCATCGATATCACCGGCAGGATGGCGGCCGACCGCGCCCTCGACCATGCCCTCGCCAAATGGGAGAACATCTTTTCTTCGGTCCAGGACCCGGCATTGATCGTTTCTGAGCAAGGGGTTATCCTTGATGTTAACCCCGCAACCGTAGCAGCGGCCCGACGGCCTCGGGAAGAGATTATCGGCAAGGGGATGTGCGAAATTCTCCACGGGGGCCGTCGCGCGGGGGCCATCTGCCCGCTTGAGGTCCTGCTCAGCCAGAAGAAGAGCCGGATCTTTGAGACCGAGTTGCGCGGCTTACGCGGCAATTTCCTCCTCACCGTCAGCCCCCTGCGGCAGTACGACGGCAAATCCGGGGCAGCCCTGCTGCTGGCCCGCGACCTTACCGAGGAGCAATTGATGAAGGCCGAGGCCTTTCGCGCCGCCCAATTGGCCTCGGTGGGCGAACTGGCCGCTGGTGTGGCCCACGAAATCAACAACCCAATCAACGGCATCATTAACTATGCCCAGATCCTGATCGATACCAATCAGATCGAAAACAACGCTCACATGCTCAGCTGTATTATCAAAGAGGGGCGGCGGATCGCCGGGATCACCAAAAACCTGCTTGATTTTTCTCGCAAACGGGAGGATTCACCGGAGCCGGTCAGTGTGTCCGTACTGTTCCGCAACTGTATCGAACTGCTGCAACATCAGTATCTGATCGACGGCATCACCCTTTCCGAAGAGTACGCCGACAACCTACCTCCGGCTGTCTGCAATCCGCAACAGATTCAGCAAGTTTTTCTCAACGTCTTCAGCAACGCCCGATATGCGCTGAACGAGCGCTACCCTGCGCCCCATGCCGACAAGAGGATCGCTATTGCTGCGATTCGCAAACAGCGCGGGAATCAGGAGTTTGTCCGTATCACCATTACCGATTACGGCACCGGCATTGAGCATGACCTCATGGACCGGCTGATGGATCCCTTTTTCTCTACTAAATCAAAGGGCGAGGGCACGGGTCTAGGGCTGAGCATCAGCCACAGCCTAATCCGGGAGAATAAAGGCCATTTTCGTATACGGAGCCAATGGGGCGAATGGACCACCATCATCATCGATCTGCCGGCGGCAGAGACACAGGGGAAATAACCATGCCGCAACAAACCAGGCTGGTCGGTCAGATGGCACTCTTCTTTCTCGTGGCCGCCTTTCTTCTCTTTCTCATGGACCGGCAGATGCTTACCGGACCTGCAGACCTCGACCAGTGGCCTTTTGCCCTGCTCTCGCTGTTGGTTCTTGCCGGACTGTTTGCGGTGGTGGCCTACCTGACACATACCCAGGTAAGCATGTTGAACCGGCACCATGCCGATCTTGAGCACCAACTGACCGCAGCCAACCACGAATTGAGCGCAACCACCAACGATCTTGAGCAACGAGTAGAGCGTCGCACCTTTGAAATTAGTGTGGCCAATGCCTCGCTCCACCGCGAGATCGCCGAGCGCATCCAGGCGGAGGCGGAAACCAAGAGGTTGCAACGACGGATGGAACTGATCCTGGAATCCGCCGGTGAGGGCATCTTCGGGCTCGACATCGACGGCAAGGTCACCTTTGTCAACAAGGCCGCTGCCCTGATGCTCGGCTGGGAGGCCGACGATCTTATCGGCCAGGCGCACCATGCCCTCATCCACCACACCCGGCCTGACGCCTCTCCCTATCCAGCGGCGGAGTGCCCGATCCACCAGGCCTACCGGGACGGCAAGGTCCATTTCGGTTCCGACGAAGTCTTTTGGAACCGGGAGGGCCAGAGCTTCCCGGTAGAGTACATCAGCACCCCTATCCTGGAAAACAATCAATTAACCGGCGCCGTCGTGGTCTTCCGCGATCTCGCCACCTATTGCTAACCTCAGCCCGCAACCCGCCCGTTATCATGAACAGCCTTGAACAAGGAACCGCTATCCTGGTGATCGACGACGAAGAAAGCCTGCGCAACACCTTTCAGTTTTTCCTCCAGAACCAGGGATACAAACCGGTAGTCACCGCCACCTCCTTTGAAAAGGCGTTCCAGGAAATCAATAACCAGACTTTTGACCTGATCATCAGCGATATTGTTCTCGGCGGCAGCACCGGAATCGATTTCCTCAAGCGGGTGCGGGAATTGGGGCTCAACTGCCCGGTGGTGATGATTACCGGCTATCCCACGGTGGAAACCGCAGCCGAAGCGGTGCGCCTGGGTGCTTTTGACTACATTCCCAAGCCGGTTGACAAGGAAACGCTCCTGAAAACCGCGCGGCTAGCGCTGCGGCAACATCAGTTGGAACAGGGGCAGCGGCGAGCCGAACAGGAGCGGGAGCGGTACCGGGCCTTTCTTGAAACCGTGTTTAAAAGCGTGACCGACAGCATCGTCACCGTGGACATGAACCTGGATATCCAAGAGATGAACCCGGCTGCTCACCTGCTGTTTAACGAGTTGCACCCCGGCCTGGGCGATCAGGGGAGCATCATTCCCCTTTGCGGCCGGGAAGCCTTCCAGCCTTTGAAAAAGAATCTGCTCCAGGTGCTGAAAACCGGCCATGAAAGCCCGCCCCAGCTCTTTGAGTGCCAAGGGGATGGCCTGCAAAAGAAGGTGCTCAGCGTCTCCATTGCCCCGCTCAAGGACGGGGCTGGCGGGTCTGAGGGCGCAGTGATGGTAATCCGCGACCTAACCCAGCCTGAACCGCAGCAGACCGGGCGGCGGCAGCGGTTTCACCGCTTTCTCGGCAGCAGCGACGCCATGCAGGCCGTTTACACCATGATTGAAAACGTTGGTCGGGTCGACTTGGCGGTGCTGATCACCGGCGAATCGGGCACGGGTAAGGAATTGGCCGCCGAGGCCCTGCACGGGGAAAGCCACCGGAAAAACCGGCCCTTGGTCAAAGTCGATTGCACCGCCATTCCGGAGACCCTGCTGGAGAGCGAACTCTTCGGCCACCGCAAAGGCTCGTTCACCGGGGCGGATCGTGACCGCATGGGCCGTATCCTCCAGGCTGACGGCGGCACCCTGTTTCTCGATGAGATCGGCGATATCTCTCCCATGATGCAGTTGCGGCTGCTGCGGTTTCTCCAGGAAAACACCTTTTACCCGGTGGGCCAGGATACCCCCCTGCATGTCGATGTCCGGGTGATCACCGCCACCAACGTCGATCTCAAGGCCAAGGTCCGCAGCGGCAACTTTCGCGAGGACCTCTATTTCCGTCTGCGGGTGATCGATGTCATCCTGACGCCGCTCCGGGAACGGGGCGATGATATCCTCTTGCTGGCCGCCCATTTCATCGAAAAGATCGCTCCCAAGGTGAATAAGTGCATCAGCGGCATCTCTGATCAGGCCCGGCAGTTCCTGCTCGCCTACCCGTGGCCCGGCAATGTGCGAGAACTTGAGCATGTCATCGAGCGAGCCTGTGTTCTCTGCTCGGGGACCACTCTTGCCACCGAGCATCTGCAAGTAGAGATTACCGGGTACCGACACCAGCCCAACCCGACCGCCAACGAAGAGCTGGCAACATATTCCCTCCCTACGGTGCCGGCCCCCCCCACACCGGAACGCTCGCCCACCGAACGTCTCCTCCAGGCCCTGAAAAAGGCCGGCGGCAACAAGGCCAAAGCCGCCCGTTTGCTGGGTATTGACCGCACCACCCTGTACCGCAAGATCAAAGAATTGCAGCTCGACATTTCCCAAGCCGACTTCTGATCGCCGCCACGGTTCCGTGGCCACGGAACTGTGGTATTGCTACGGTTCCGTGGTTTTCCCGGCCCTGTTCCGCCCCACCTCCGCTTTCCTTGCCCCCTTGTTCGCCCCCTGCTGCGCGATTTCTCAACATACTGCTATTATAGAAAAAACTATGAACTTCCTTCGGCCGCGCGCTTGCCAGTCCTGGCGTCGATCTATTTCCACCAACCCATACCTGAACTTTTTTATTTAAAAAAAACAGGGATATATCAAAAAATTTAACTCTCTCTACATAAATAGAGGCGTGTGTGGCACCTCACATGCAAATGTCCATAGCCAAGAGGATAAGTTCATCCTCCGAGGATGGGACACGACGTATGGAACAGATCGCCACCGAACATCAAATGACTGCCCTGGAAAACTTTCACCGCCTCTTTCCCACGGAAGAGGACTGTATTGGTTTCCTCTTTCCGCTGCGCTGGCCGCAGGGGTTTGTCTGTCCCATCTGCCGGACCCAGCACCTCCACTTTACGCCCCGGCGATATCTTATCTGTCCCCACTGCGGCAATCGCAGTTCCCTGACCACCGGCACGCTGATGCACGGGGCCAAGAAGCCGATCAGGGATTGGCTGCTGGCGATCTGGTGGTTCAGCGCCTCTTCCTTTGATGTCAGTGCCAAGGAACTGCAGCGGTTGCTCGATATCTCCTGCTACGAGACCGCCTGGACCTGGCTGCAAAAATTGCGCCTCGCCATGGGACGGGTGAATGCCAACCGTTGCCGGGGAGTGGTCGAAATCGGCTGCGGCCTGGTGGCACCGGCATATGAGCGCAAGGAACGGGCCCTGGTGTTGACTGCGGCCGAGATTGTGCTTGCACTCGGTATCACTGGTCGTATCCGCATGCGCCACATCGTTGAGTTGGATGCGAAAACCTTGGGATTCTTCCTCCATGAGGCGGTGGAGGAAAGCACTACCCTGCTCACCGGCAACGAACAGCTTGTATCGCAACTGCAGGCTACTGCCAGTGGCTACTATGTCGCCCAGTCGCAGCCGAACCTGTCGTCGCGAATGAACGAATTGAGCCGGAGTTTTGAGGCCTGCCTCAATACCGTGCACCGGGGCGGTGTCACCGTCAAGCACCTCCAGCTCTACCTCAATGAATTTTGCTTCCGCAACAATGCCTCCCTCCTGCCCGATCATTGGGCTGTTTTCAAAGCCTTGATCACCGGAGTACTGGGAGAATCAGAAAAGCCATACCGCCAAGCTCGCATCGTTGGCGAGCCTGCCCTGTACAACGGAAGATGGTCATGAAAAATCCGACCCAACTCGGCTTATTGCTCCTGACCCTGACCGCCATTCTGGTCTTTGGCTACAACGTCTATCTGCGCGAGACCACACCGCCGCAATGCTCGTATACGCAATTCCTCAGCGACCTTAAGCAGGATACGATCGCCAAGGTGCATTTCCGGGGCAGCAGCCTGACCGGCGAGGACACCGCCGGTCGACCCTTTGGCACCTATGCCCCGGATGTCCCGGCCCTATTACCCATACTGCTCAAAAAAAAGGTGGCGATCAGCGGCGAGCCCGAGGTGACGGGCGGGGCTGGCGATTGGCTCAAGACCGTGCTGCCCATGGTGCTGCTGCTCGGCGGCTGGCTGATCTTCAGTAAAAAATCGTTCAAGGACGGGTCTGCGTCGGGTCGGCCGACCCGTTTCACGCCAATCAAAAGCGAACGGGTGACCTTTCATGATGTGGCCGGAATCACCGAGGCCCTGGAAGAACTTCAGGAAGTGGTGGAGTTTCTGAAAAACCCTGCCAAATACAGCCGGTTGGGCGGCCGCATCCCCAAGGGGGTGCTGCTCACCGGCGCGCCCGGCACCGGCAAAACCTTGCTGGCCAAGGCCATTGCCGGAGAGGCCTCGGTGGCCTTCTTCTCCATGGGCGGCTCGGACTTTGTCGAGATCTTTGCCGGGGTTGGGGCTTCGCGGGTGCGGGAGCTGTTCGCAGAAGCCAAAAAGAGTGCGCCCTGCCTCATTTTTATCGACGAGATCGACGCGGTCGGTGGGCGGCGCTCCGGCGGCCAGGGAAGCGGCGCCAGCGACGAGCGTGAACAGACCTTGAATGCCTTGTTGGTGGAGATGGACGGCTTCAGTTCCGAGGAGACGGTGATCATGATTGCGGCCACCAACCGGCCGGACATCCTTGATCCGGCCCTGTTGCGGCCCGGCCGCTTCGACCGCCAGATCACCCTTTCCCTGCCCGACGTCAAAGGACGGCTCAAGATCCTGGAAGTGCACGTCCAAAAAATCCTAACTGCCGCAGGCCTCGACCTGACCGCCATCGCCCGTTCCATCCCCGGTTTCAGCGGCGCTGAGATCGCCAACCTAGTCAACGAAGCCGCTCTGATGGCCGCCCGCAAGAACAAGGAGTCCGTGGATACGGATGATTTCGAAGAGGCCAAGGACAAGATCGTTATGGGGCTGGAACGCAGAAGCATCGTGGTCAGTGAACAGGATCGCCGAGTCACCGCCTACCACGAGGCTGGCCATGCCATTGTCGCCTTGCTGCTCAAAGAGACCGATCCGCTGCACAAAATCACCATTATTCCCCGGGGCCGGGCCATGGGGCTGACCCAGCAACTGCCCTTGGATGATCGCTACACCTATTCCCGCGAATATCTGCACAACCGGATCACCACCCTGATGGGCGGCCGAGCTGCAGAATCTCTAGTTTTCAACCGCCTGACCACCGGGGCGAGCAACGATATCGTCGTCGCCACGGAGATAGCCACCCGTCTGGTCTGCGAATGGGGGATGTGCACGGCCATCGGCCCCATTGCCTATAGGCAGGGTATCGACAGCTTTCTCGGCGATAGCACGCTCGTCAAACCGCATAGTGAAATGATCGCCCGCAGAATCGATACGGAAATTAAACGGGAGATTACGACCTGTGTCAGCGAGGCCGAGGCCCTGATTAAAAATCATAACAAATTCCTCCATAAATTCTCCGAGGTCCTGCTGATCAATGAGACCATGGACGCTGAGGAAATTGACATCGTGTACCGCAGCTACCTGAAGGAAAGGGAGCTTGAACGTCTCTTATTAAAGGAAAACAGAGGAAATGATGACACCAGCAAACAGAGCAGCAACACGAGAGCCCAAGTACCGATGGAGGATATCCCATGAAGTATAACCCCAAGACCGTGATCGCGGCTGCGGTTTTGCTGTTGGCCGGGATTTTGTCCCTTGGCCGGTACGGCCAAGCCATGGATCAGATGAACGCACTGGAGACGGTGACCATCGATTCCCTGGCTGAGCTGTATCAACCGGTAAAATTTCAACATAAATGGCACACAAAAATGGCCAGTTGCAAAGATTGCCACCATCACACCACCGGTCAGCAGGATATGAATCCCAACTGTTTCCGCTGCCACGCCCAATCGCGGGAGACCAGCCGGGTCGCCTGCAAGGACTGCCATACCAAAAAACAGTTTTATCCAGAGCAGGTGACGGCCCGTGATAACCGCAATCTCTATCATATCGACAAACCCGGACTCAAAGGGGCCTATCACCTCAATTGTGTTCCCTGTCATGTGAAAAAGAACGCGCCCTCCCATTGCGAAGGCTGCCATGCCCTCACCGAGAAGGGCAAAGAGTTCATTCAGGTACAGGACAAGGGAAAAAACAAAGCCGCGGCCGCCAAGGAAAGCCATGCCCACTGAGCGCGCTGCTACAGATACTTACGACCTAAGAGGTGAACACTAATGAATAAACGATTCAATCGTCGCGGATTTATCCAAGGCGGTCTCGCCGCATCCGCCGCGGCCACGGTCTCCCTGGCGGGAAAAACACAGGCCGCCACCTTTGAAGGCTATCCCAATTCCATGGGCGTGCTGGTGGATCTTTCCCGCTGTGTTGGCTGCCGCAGTTGCGAGGCCGCCTGCAACAAGGAACAACATCTGCCTGCCCCGGAAAAACCGTTCAACGATTTTTCCGTGTTCGACGAGATGTTGCATGGCCAGAAACGGCGTACCGATGAGACCCGCTACACCGTGGTCAACCGCTACGAGATCCCCGGCCGCGAGCATCCCCTGTATCGCAAGATCCAGTGCAACCACTGCCAGGAGCCGGCCTGCCTGACTTCCTGCTTCGTCAACGCCTACACCAAGACCCCGGAAGGCGCGGTGATCTACAACCCCGATGTCTGCGTCGGCTGCCGGACCTGCATGGTTGCCTGCCCCTTCTATATCCCGACCTTCCGCTATTCCAGCGCCTTTCATCCGCGGATTATGAAATGCGTGTTTTGTTACGATACCCGCTTGACCAAGGGGCGGCCACCGGCCTGTGTCGAGTCCTGCCCCCAGGAGGCGCTGACTTTTGGCCGCCGCAACGATCTGCTGGATATGGGCCGGCAGCGCATCCGTGAAAACCCCGGTGCCTATGAAGACCATATCTATGGTGAACACGAGGCTGGCGGCACAGCCTGGATGTATCTCTCGCCCGCGCCCTTTGCGCAGGTCGGGTTCGACACTTCGGTGCCCAAGGAGCCTATCTTGAACTATGTCAAGGATTTCCTGTCCATCGTTCCGATGGTGCTGACCATCTGGCCTGCCCTGTTCGCCGGATTCCACCTGCTGGCCAAGCGAAAGGAAACAAGAGGACAACAGACAAAGAATGAGGGGGAGGTTTGACCCATGAATATATTTAGCAAAAATACACCAGAAATCCCCATTGCCTCGTTGTGCAAGCCTGATGGGGCGGTTTGGAGCATCAAGGAAAAATTATGGCTGGGCCTGAGCCGCCAGCAATACCAGGATCAATTTCTGCGCAATCCGGTCAACTGGCTTCTGATCGCCATTTTTGCCATCGGCGTGCCCCTGATCCTTCAGCGTTATTTTGCCGGACTCGGTTCGATCACCCATGCCTCGGACGACTATCCCTGGGGTCTGTTCCTCGGTTTCGGCCTGTTCGGGATGGTGCCGCTTTCCGCCTCAGGCTTTTTACTGGGCACGACGGTGGAGATCTTCGGCCGCAAGGATTTTGTACCGATCGAACGGCTGGCCCTGCTCAACGGCCTGCTCGGCTACTTCTTTGCCGTAGTCTATCTGGAGGTCGATCTGGGTATGCCCTGGCGGCTGTACTATCCAATGTTCGTCAGCCTCGGACCGGCGGCGGTGCTCTTCCTGGTGGCCTGGCATGTGGCCACCTATCTCTCGGTCCAGGTCGCAGAGGTTTCCACCGCTTATTTTGAATGGATCGGCTGGCTGAAAGGCAAACGGTTCATCAAATCCATCGCCGTGGGGCTGACTATCTCCGGCATCATTCTTTCCACCCTACACCAAGGCGCGCTGGGCGCACTCTTCACCTATGCCCCGACCAAGATCCATCCGCTCTGGATCTCCACCAATTTCCAGTGGGTGCACTTCTTTTGTTCGGCCATCTTTGCCGGGCTCTCGATGGTGATTGTCTCCAGCACGCTGTGTAAAAATTTTCTCACCTGGCGTTGCGACCGCCGGTTTCTCGACAGCGTCGATGAACTAACCCTGGGGCTTGGCAAGGGTTGCGCCTATGCCCTGATCACCTACCTGGTAATCAAGGTGGTAGGGATTGCCCACGACAACGACTGGGCCCACCTGCTCACCGGCTGGGGCCAGTATTTCCTGCTGGAAATGACGCTGGCCGTAGCCCTGCCCATGGTGCTGTTCGCCTACGGGGTTAAGCACCGGAGGGTCGATATGGTGCGCTGGGCCGCGCTGATTTCCGTACTCGGCATTGTCTGGAACCGACTGAATACCTCCATGATCTGCTTCAACTGGCAACTGTATCGCGAGATCCCCCACTGGAAAGAGGTCTGGGTGACCGTCACCATCTTTGCCCTCTATTTCATAGTCTATCGCTTTATCCTCTACCGTCTGCCCATTCTCTATCAATGGCAGGGCGATAAATAATGGCTTTGGTCGCAGACTCCGGCTTTCCCTGTTTCTCTTTCCCCGCCGGGGTCCGCGACCTTTTCGGAGGGTGGCAGTGACCGGTCGCATGCACAACGTCACGAGTTGGGGTTGGGCCCACCAGCCCCTAAACCGAATTTTTTTCGGCATTACTACCACGGTGCTGGTTTTCCTCGCGCTGGTCCTGGCTCTAGGGGTCCGCCAGTATCTCCTGTATCACCAATGCCAACAGGCGGTGGCCACTGGCGACCACCTCCTGTTCCGGTTCACCGCCATCAAGGACCACCTCAACGAGTCCTTAATCCTGGGGAAAGACGTCAATCTCCAGGCCTTTAACGGCGAACTGCAAAATCTGGAAGAAGAAACCGAGGCCCTGACCGGCAATATCCTGGTGCCCGAGGGGTTGAAAGCAGCGCTCCCTTCCCGACTCGATCTGGTCGGACTGGAGGTACGGCTCCGTTCGATCCAGGATCAACGGGCAGACAAAACCAAGGACACTGCGGAGCTGGCGCGGACCCTCAATGGAATCAACATCAACCTGCAGCAGTTCCGCTTCCACCTTACCGATTATACCCAGACTATCCTCCTCGGGCTGCACAAGATCATTGTCGGCGCCCTGGGGTTGATCGTGGCCCTAACCTGTACCCTGCTGTATTTGCTGAATAGCCATCTGGCTGCACCGATTCTCAATCTCTGCCGCTTGACCGCGCCACTTGCAGGGGAACGAGAGGGCAACGATCCGGACTGCTCGCTGCAGACCCTGATTGGGCGGATTACTGACCAACTTGTCGGGGCAGACGACCGAGCAGGAACATCGGAAGGCGTCGATCTGTCGAATCCCAGCACGCTTCTGCGGGAAACGATCCGCTATCGCTACGCGGTCACTGGCTGCATCGGCTCGGACCTGGCGAGCAAACTGACCAATAGCATCAACGGGGTGATCAACTACACCCAGACCTTAGTCGATATCGACCAACAGGGCGGCGACCAGCCTCAGGCCGCGCATCTGTATCAGGCACTGGTTAAAGAAGTGCAGAAAACAGCCGATCTGGTGGCAATACTTCAGCGAGTTGGGCAGTGGCAGTCGGCACCGCCAGCCTTCGGCGTTTCACTGGATATGCTGTTCCGGATGCTGGCTCTAGTGCTCGACAAGCCGCTGCAGGCCGAGTCCATCGTGCTCAGTCTGCCGGTTGACTGCCCCCATGAGGTACCGATGAACTCTGGCGATCTCTGGCTGGCGCTGCTCACTCTGATCCACCAGGGACGCCACGCCCTGAACCGCACCTTGCCCGGTCAACAGACGAAAAAATGGTTGCGGCTGGAATGCACTACCCTACCCGGAGATGACCGTCGCCTCACCCTTACGCTGACCAATAGCGCCGCAGCCTGGGACGACGACGGCAGCGGTGAATCGATCTGGCCCAGCCGCACCTTCTGCACACACCTGTTGCACCGGCATCAGGTTGCGCTGACCGCTCCCAAAGTTTCAGGGGGAACGCAACTCATTCTTGATCTGCCCTGCCGCAATTCCGTGGTGTAAGCGCTCTTTCTCTCCCCTCCCCCCCTGTGCACGTTCCGGCCTTTTTCGGCCACACGTCTCATTTCACCGAACCTATCCGTTACGCGTCGCAACACAACCGTCCCACCCCTGCCACACCCTTGCGAGTTCCGCACCACGCATTTGTGGTTATAGCAGACAACCGCCACACTTGTGTGACCTGGCCCCACATGCCAAACCGGCAGCGTATTTCATATTATTTCATGTAAAAACAACACATTAAGCGCGAATTATCTTTTCTTTATACGCCTGGTCAACCCTGGCATCAAGGGTGCAATTCCCATGGTAAAGCAACCCGCACCCTGCAGACTAGCCCATATAACAGGAGGACACCATGACTACGCAAATTATCAACAAGAACGAGACCAAAACCGACGTCGCCCAGGAAACATCCAAATTCACTATCCACGTCGTCATGGCCATGTCTATCCTGATCGGCATATGGGCACTGTCCTGCCTGATCGGCGGCCTGGCCAGCGGCGGCGTCGGCAACCTGATCCGAGGATACATCAGTACGATTATCGGCTACTGATTCAACGACAAACCATAAGCAGGAGCACAACATGTCTGACAACAAAAGCAGTAAACGGATTTCGGCAATTATGCTGGGGGTGGCCGGGCTGGCCGGTATCTGGGTCTGCGCCGCCTTGGTCGGGGCACTGCATCAGGCCAACTGGCAGGTCGGCGAATTGGCGCGGCAATACATGGTGGCCACCGGCATGATGACACCCTTGCACACCCTGGTTGATTTTTATACCCACATCAAAGGGGTGGAATATCTGATTTGCGTCGCCTTCTTCGTCGCCTTTCCGCTGTTCTTCAAATACGTCAATAAGGAACCGCAGAGGATTTCGGTGGCTAAATAAGTGAGGGGGGCGTGGCCTGAGCAGAGCAGACCTTTCGACCTTCAAGCTGTTGGGAAAACCCGTCCCTCCCTATTACATGGGGAGGACGGGTTTTTTATGTGGTGGGAGCGAAATGATGGTTTGGGACGGCAATGCACCAGCCCCGTGGCAACGGTCAGGCCTCGATGGTGAATTTCCAGGCACAAAACCAGTTGTCCGGATGCGCGTCCGGGGGACAACCGATGCATTCGGTTTTGATGCGGGGATCAATGGTTTGGGCAAAGGTAGGATATTCGACCATGCCAGCGGACTTGCAGGGGTAATCAGGCAGCCCTTTGCGTTTTCTGGCGGCCTGGACACGGCAGTTGTTCATGTAAAAAATAAAACAGTTCTCACTAACTTCTTCCACCGACTGTTCATTGATAAAGGCATACATGCGCAGGGACAGCGCTTTTTTCAAGGCCGGAATACCGCCGTCATCGGGGAGATTCAGTAACTTTTTAATTCGTTCTGCTTCAAAAGGCGAGTACCGGGTCCAGCAGGTGTCATTGCATCGTTTGGCATCGCCCATGCCGAATCTCTTTTCCACCGCCTGAAACCAGATGCCGTCATTGGCCAGCCAGTTTATGCTCATCTTCTCAATCAGATCAAGCAAGGTCTCTCGGGGTAACGATTGCAGCACACTGGGGACACCATTTTCCGTTGGGAAATCGAGGGTTTTGCCAAGGCGATCCACCTGGTTGGCCATGCTCACATTCCAGACATCGTCTTCAACGGCCATGGCCTTTTCTATCCCGACCTGATGCGCCACCTCCGCAAACCAGGCACCGTAATGGACAATTGTTCGGCGGAAGGCGTCCATCACGATCTGCACCAGCATTGCATTGTCCGCCTGATTGATTTCCTCTGGTAGATTGCTCATCTATTCCTCCATGCTGTTTGTATGGCAATGACCACTAAAAAAAAGCAAAGTGGATCGGGTCTCCATGTATCGAGTGATGCTGAGAAATTTTAAGTACAAAATACTATCGGCGTCGCCAACCGCTCCAAACGGGGAACCCCTCCGCGTTGCGAAGGGTCAACACCTCATCCCCTTTCTTTACTTCTGCGGCGATCAGCGCCGGTTTACCCTCAAAGGTGATGCGTGCACCTTTCACTTCGACCCTGTCTTTGGGCCCAATTTTCACGTCCTGATTTTCGATGTACCAGCCGGGGCCAAGATGCACCGGGATGGATTCTTTGTCTGTCTTCACCACGAGGTGGACACCGTACGACATGCCCTTCATGGGATGCATAATTTTGCCGACTGAAACGACTTCCCCCGTAATGCTTTCAACGGCCTGAGGGTTGTACATCCTGGCATACGGAGACTCCGGCCCCCAGCCGCCCCCGCCTTTCCACATCATGCCTTGTTGCGCTAAGGCTTCGGTGGTGCAAGCGAAACTGAGCAGCGTTATCACGGTAATGAATTTCATACTCTTCTTCATGGCGCGTCCTCCTGGGGTTGAGAAGAATGAAAAGAGCAACCTTCGTGTATACTCGCGGATGCGGGCATGATTGACTATTGGCGTCCGTCGTCCTTCTCCACGTTATTTTTCCTGCCACACCGGATCACGTTTTTCGAAAAAGGCCTGCACCCCTTCCTTGGCATCCTCGCTGGTGCACAAACGGGCAAAGACCTCGTTCATGTAAGCGAACTGCTGCTCATAGGCCATGTCTTCCGAAGCATAGAACCCGCTTTTGGCGATCTGGACCGCAATCGGGCTCTTAAGCGCCAGCAATTCCGCCCATTGGAGCGCCTCCGCATCGAGGCGCTCCAATGGCACGATCCGGTTGATCAGGCCGAGACGCTCCCCCTCCACAGCACCAATGAGTTCCCCGTAAAGCAGGAGTTCCAACGCCTTCTTCCGTCCCACGCATCGGGCGACCGGTAAAATCGGTCCCACACAGTTGAGCCCCACCTTGATGGCAGTGAGTCCCATGCGGGCATTTTCAGCCGCGATCACCAGATCCGACGCAGCCGCCAGCCCCATGCCATTAGCCGCCGCCACGCCGTGGAGCTGGACGATCACCGGCTTTTTCATTTTGGCGATGGCCAGCAGGGGCCGTTCCATCCGTTCGATCCATTGCTGGTATTCGAGGGCGGTCTTGCCGGCCAGCTCCTTGACATCAATCCCGGCACAGAACGCTTTACCGGCGCCTTTGATCAGGATTACTCGGACGCTGCGGTCCGATTCCGCAGCCATCAGGGCGTCATAGAGCTCTCCACCCATGCGGGTGTTGAAGGTGTTGAGGCTTTCCGGTCGGTTCAGGGTAATTTGGGCAACATGGGTTGTACTGACGGTATAGATCACCTGCTCGTATTCCATTATTCCTCCTCTGTACCTGTTGGTCGGCATGCAAATGTGGTGTTTCGCCTTAGCGCCCAACGCCGTGGCGGTTTCATGCCGGTTTGATGGGGGTTTTCGGTTCGTCCTTATCTCTTGCGGGGATACGGCCACGCCATGATGCCGCCTTCCATGACCCGGACATTGGTGTAGCCGTATGCCCTAAGGATGGTTTCCGCCTCATAGCCGCGTAGCGAGATCTTGCAGAAGCAGATGATCTCCGCGTTTTTATCCGTTGGCAGTTCGGCCAGCCGTGAACGCAAAGCACCCAGGGGAATGAGGTGCTCGCCGATGCCGAGGTGCCTCTCCTCGAATTCAGCCGGGCTCCGACCATCCAGCATAAAGGGTTTGTCGCTGTGTTGCAATTTTTCCCACACTTCGGTGACCGAAATTCCCGTCATCCGGCCCTTGAGCTTATTTTGCATGATATGGGCCGAGGTGATGAAATGACCGATGGCTAGCGAAAAAGGTGGGGCATAAGGCAGATCGGGTGATTTCTGGACAAGGGTAATTTCGGCAACTTCATCGAGCCGCCGGCCCTTGGCGGCGGCCTTGGCTCCGGCTGCCGAGCCCCCGATGACAACATTTTTTTTTGGTCCCACGAGCTCTCTTCTTACGAAAATAAATAAAAAGACAGACCACTTGAGCGGGCTGTCTTCCCGTTGTCTTTCAAGTGGTCTGCAGCATAGAGTGTGGGTTACCAATGCGCCTCTTTGTTGGCAGCGGCGGCATAGGTTACCTTGCCTTCTTTAAAGACCTTGATTGCATCCCGCACCTTGCCGGTGATGTCATCAACCACCTTGACCCCGGCAGCCTCCAGAGTGGCAAAAGCCTTGGGGCCGCAATAGCCGGTCATCAGCACGCTGGCGCCCTTGTCGCTGACCATAGTGGCCGCCTGAATGCCCGCACCCTTGAAGGCGTTGACATTGGTGCTGTTATCAAGGGCTTCAAAGGCCCAGGTGTCGGTATCGACAATCAGAATGTACGGCGCCCGGCCGAAGCGTGGGTCGACTTCACTATCGAGCAGGATTCCTTTTGATGTTACGGCTACTTTCATGGTGCTCCTTGGTGCAGGCAATCAGTGGCCGCCGCCGCAAACCTGATCGTCGCTGATTTTCTGAAGATTGCCGGCCACGAAATCCTCGACCACCGGCCGGATTTCCTGGCGGACGCCGTCATGATACACCTCGATGCCGACCTGCTTGAATCCCATCAGGGGCCGCATGCCGATGCCGCCGACCACCAAGGCGTTGACCCCGGCCTCGGCCAACAGATTTACCGGCACCATGCAGCCGCCCTGGACATGCTCCTTGTTGGCCAGGATCGAAATCTGCTTGATCTGCCCGTCTTCAACATCAAAGCAGGTGAACACATCGCAGTGCCCAAAATGTCCTGCTCGTGTACCGTCTATACCGCCGTTGCCCTCGGAAGGGATTGCTACTCGCACCATGGTCATACTTTTTCTCCAAAATTATTGAATTGTTGCTTTAAAATCCACGATCCCCAAGGGATTCATGGCAGGTGAGTTGATAATTTGGGTCCAGATGTCGCGGACCTGCTGCCAGGTTGCGGTCGCCTCGCCGTATTCGAACAGGGTTTTGCCCGCCACCATCGACCGGGTAAAAGCCGGATCAAACGAAACCCGGCCAAGAACGGCGAGATGGTGTTGGGTCGCCAATTGCTCGATGGCCTCGGTCATCTCGAGGTTGAGATCGAACTTGTTGACGCAGACCATGCCGGGAACCTTGAAATGGGCGGCGAGTTGCACCACGCGTTCCATATCGTGGAGGCCGGAAACCGTGGGTTCAACCACGATCACCAGGGCCGTTGCCCCGCCGATGGAAGCAATGACCGGGCAGCCTATGCCGGGAGGACCGTCGGTGATGATCAGGTCGGCCTCCCGAAGTTCTGCCAATTGCCGGGCTTCCTTGCGCACCAGGCTGACCAACTTGCCGGAGTTTTCTTCGGCAATGCCCAGCCGAGCGTGGATCATGGGACCAAACCGGGTGTCCGAGCAATACCACTCTCCGCAGCGTTGCACCGGAAAATCGATGGCCGAGGCTGGGCAGAAATCGACGCAGACACCGCAACCCTCGCACCAGAGCGCATCGACCTGGAACGACTCGGTGATGGCGCCGAACCGGCAAAGATCCCTGCAGGTGCCGCATCCGGTGCAAAGGTCGGGATCGATGACGGCTTTGCAACCGCCCATAAAATCGGTCCGCTGCCGAACTTCCGGCTGCATCAGCAGGTGGAGATCGGCAGCATCGACATCGGCGTCACACAGCACGCTGTTTTTTGCAAGAGCCGCAAAGGCCGCAGTCAGGCTGGTCTTGCCGGTACCGCCCTTGCCGCTGATAATCACTATTTCGCGCATGAAACCGCCTCGCCCTTTGCTTCGATGATTGCTTCGATGTCCCGGTGGAGGGTAACAAATCGCTCCCACCATTCCGGAAATTCCTCAACGATGTTTTTGCCCTGAGAGTAAGCTTGGGCAATGCGGCGATCAAAGGGGATAGTCAGTAAAACAGGCAGGTTTTCGCGCGCTGCATAGTCAAACACCTGACGGTCGCCGATGTCCGCCCGGTTGACCACCAGGCCGGCGGGAATGCGCAACAGCCGTACCGCTTCAACCGCCAGTTTGAGGTCGTGGAGACCAAAGGGGGTCGGTTCGGTGACCATAAGGATGAAATCAGCGCCGTTCATGGCAGCGATCACCGGACAGGAGGTACCTGGCGGGGCATCGATAATGGTGATCCGTTTCGGGTCCGCCGCCGCCCGCACCTGCTTGATCAGCGGCGGCGACATGGCTTCGCCGACCCGCAATTGTCCGTTGATAAAGCCGATGCCATCCCGAGTACCAAAATTGATCGTACCCAGTTCCCGGCCGGTTTCCGTGATCGCCCCTTCGGGACAGACCGCCATGCAGCCGCCGCAACTGTGGCACAGCTCCTGAAAAACGAGCACTTTTCTGGCGACCACCGCGAGCGCGTTGAACCGGCAGATGGCCGAACATTTGCGGCAAAAGGTGCATTTTTCCAGATCCACCAAAGGAACAGCGACCTCGACGCGTTCGCTCCGATCGATCACCGGTTTGAGGAAAAGATGGGCATTGGGCTCTTCGACATCGCAATCCAGCAACTCGACTCCGGCGCCCAGCGCCAGTGCCATGTTGACGGAGACTGTGGTTTTGCCGGTGCCTCCCTTGCCGCTGGCTACACTGATGATCATGAGTTTGCCGCCGCTTGTAACTGGGGGGAATGTTCCTCGGTTTGCAGTTGCATGAGGACACCGATCTTTGCCAGCACAGCCATAAGCGCTTCGGCATCAGCTTCCCCTGGTTGCACAGGCAGTTGCATCAGAACCCCCAGTCCCTCGGTGGCTTCATGGAATTCGTCGGCGGTCAACGCACTGACAATCGCGGTATTGACCAGCGGATTGACCTTGACCACCTGCTTAACAAAGGCGATGCCGCTCATGTCGTCGAGTTGCTCATCGACAATCACCAAATCCATGTGCTTGCCCTTCAGTTGGGTAAGTCCCGCGGCTCCGCTCATGGCCGGAACCAGTTCGAGTACCTGTTCGCGTCGCAACTTGACCACCAGCTCGGAAAATCGCAAAAAATCTTTTGCTGCAATTAAAACTTTCAAATCTATTCTCCATAAACACCCAACTGCCGTTGCCGCGGCAGCTGGATGTTTCCGTAATATTAAGACTGTTGGCACATCGGATTACTGCCCGCGTTTTCCGCCATTTCCCTGACCATTTCCGCCACCTCTTCGCCTGCCGAGCCCCGCACTGCAACGGCCGTGACCTAAACCCTGGCCTTGCACCTGAGTCGCATCGGTTGTAGCATCCTTGGGTTGACCATACGGCTTTGCTATTCCAGTCTGTTTGCAGACTCCGTGCTGTCGGCCACTTCGCGGACCATTTCCCAAGGGACCTTTTCCATTCATTCCAGGCATAATCTTATCCTCCACTAGGTAGAATGATCTTTCGGGCAGTGTTCAGGATTTTTTTGCCAACCCCGCAGACCCTTCTGCGGCGGTTGCACTGCCATTGTCGTCATCACCTATATTGGTACCAGTTACGGGAAGTTGTCTGTCCCTACCGCTGCCCCGATGACCATTGTTGGTTAACATCCCGATTTCCTGGCCACATCGAATTTTGCCCCGGCAGCAGATGTGTTTGCCGCAACCCGGCATCTTGAACTCTGTCCCGCGCAATTCGCCCCGGAGCAAGGTCTCCAGGACCCGATGGACAGTACCGGCAATGAAGGGGATCAATGCAACCCCTGCGGCCTCCAGCATGTTGGCGGGCCCTTCGGAAACCGCCCCACAGATAAGCGTCAACACCTTCTGGGCCTGCAACATCTGCAACAATTCAAGGGGACGGTCGGGATCAAAACTCAGATACGAGGTACTGACCAGAGCATCGTCCTTGATCTCGGCGATCAACAAGGTTCGTGCCGAGTCGAACACCGGCGATACACGGTGTTCCCAAACGGTGACGGCTATTTTACCCTGGACGATTTTTTGCTTCATGGTGCTTGCAGAGCAAGTGACATGCCAACAGAGAAATCGTACGGGTAATTCGTCTTAATACATTGAAGTGGTGATATTTTTAGAGATAAGGAGTGGCGCGGAATCATACGCCGCATGGCGCTATGGTTCCATTGTCGCGACCCTGTGCGACTCTTTAAGGTCGCACTGATGCGACCCTTTAAGGCTTAGGGGAAGAACTGCGACCGTCAACCGGAGGAAGGTTGAGGTTGAGATTTTTGAGTTTACGGAACAGGGTGCTCTTGTGCATGCCCAACTCTCTGGCGGTGGCCAGGCGATTGTAGTTGTTGCGGTGCAGGGCTTCCCGGATAACCTCCTCGTCGGTAGCCCGACGGATGGTTTGGAAGGCGGAAAGAGCTGCTGTCGATGCAGTGGTGACGCTCAGATAGGCAGGCAGGTGATGACTGCCGATCATCCCCTGGGAACAAAGGATGAAGGCATGCTCGATGATATTTTCGAGTTCCCTGATATTGCCGGGATACTCGTGGGCCATCAATTGTTCCAAAGCCGCAGGTTCGATGCCCGTTACCGCTTTGCCGCGCAGCCGATTCATCTTATCGATGAACCGTTCGATCAACAGCGGGATGTCTTCCTTGCGCTCCCGCAGAGTGGGCAACTGCAACCGCACGATATTGATCCGGTAAAACAGGTCCAGGCGAAATTTGCCTTGTTCAACCAAGGCCTCGAGGTTGCGGTTGGTGGCAGCGAGGATGCGGATATTGGTGCGCTGTTTCTGCACGCTCCCCAGGGGTTGGAATTCGTGCTCTTCAAGCACACGGAGCAGTTTCACCTGAAAGGCGGGGCTGGTTTCGCCCAGTTCGTCGAGCAGGATGGTGCCGCCGTCGGCCAGGGTGAAGTAACCGGGTTTGTCGCCCACCGCATTGGTGAAGGCCCCGGCCTTGTAGCCGAACAGTTCGGATTCGAGCAGGGTATCGGGTAGAGCCCCGCAGTTGATGGCAATAAAAGGTTTTTCGCGGCGGGTCGAGAGGTCGTGCAAAGCTTTGGCCATAAGCTCCTTGCCCGTGCCGGTATCGCCTTCAATCAATACTGTGCTGTCGCTTTCGGCAATCTGCGGGAGCACCGCAAAAATTTTCTTCATCAACCGGCTACGGCTGACCATGTCGCCCTGCTGGAAACTGCCGCTCAATTCTCGTCGCAGTTCCTCCACCACGGTGTTGTCACGGAAGGTCTCCACCCCGCCCAGAATCTCGCCCGATGCATTGCGCAGTGGTGCAGTAGAAACGCTGATGGGGATGCGTTTTTTGTCGGAGTTGATGATATAGGTCGAGCTGCTGACATAGGAACGTCCTTCTTTCATGGTCCGCCGCAGGGCGCAATCCCCCTCGCACATGTTGGAGCGGAACACCTCCCAGCAATAGCGACCGATAGCCTCCCCGCGCGCAACACCGGTGATTTCTTCGGCCGCCCGGTTGAAGGAGGTTATCCGCCACTCATGGTTGACCGTAAAAACGCCATCGGAGATACTCTCCAAAATAATTTCTGTGACACCGGGTGCAGGATTTTTTGTTTCTCTGACCATGTTTTTCCTTGCTGGAATCCAACCCTTTTTCTGCTGTAAAGAATGTATCCGATAATCAGGCCGGATCCAACCTGCAAGCCTCGACTGAGTCGGCGACTACCGGCAAAACGGGCGGTCACTGACTCAAAAATGAATTTATAAAAATCAACGGCCTCACGACGACAAAATGGACTCGTGGTGCCTCACGTTCCATCATCCGTAACGAGCCCATATGGCCACCTCCTGAGATGGCCATATATATCACTTTTATTTAAAGAATGGGGGGCGTCAGAGTATCAATAAAGAATCTTGTCGAGCATCGACGGGCTGGGCGGCTGGATCTGTTCTGAGGCTGTGTTCGCTGCTTTTGTATCGAATTGCAGACCGAGCATCTTCAGGCTGTTCGCATCAAGGTAGAGCTTATCCTCATAGGCCGCCAGAATGCTCTGATCCACCGGATTGACCAGCCGTACCGAAAGATACATCACCCGGTTGGCCATGGTATAGGTGCCGACCACAACGGCCTGCGCATGCTGTTTGTAGGCCAGCGTTTTCATGTCGCGGGTCAGCATGAAATCCCCTTTGTTCACTACTACCTGCACGTCTCTGCGCAGATTGATCTCCCGCACGGTATAACCGCGGGAAACAAACCCGGCGGCGATGTTGTTCTGAAAGCTGCGGCCAAAACTAGAGGTATTGTCAAGATTATCGTTGTTGACCAGCGTCGTGACCATGATCGGCCTATCAGGTCGATGGGGGAACAGCGGCGGCTTCGTTTGGTTGATTAAAGTTTCGGCAACCTTGTTACCCAGTCGCACCAGATTGACATCATCGCCGAGTACCGGTTCGAGCCGGGTGCCGTTCAGATCACTGCATCCTGAAATAGTACAGAGCATCAACAACCATACACTGACAATAACAATGGGGCGAATCATGGGCTTCATCTTGTAGGCATTCCCGGCTTTACGGTAGAGGTGAGTGAGAGGTGCACATATTTGCTTCTCGGCAACATCTCCTGGAAACAAAAGGGTTTTTGTCCTTCGCCCCAAAGTGTCATGCCAGCAGGGCATTGATCCGACCTTCGATTTCCGCCTGCGGAGCAGCACCGACCATCTGATCCACCATCGTGCCATTCTTGAAAAAGAGCAAGGTCGGCACCCCTCTAATCTGAAAGCGCACGGCGCTCATCTGCTGGCTGGAGGTATCCAGTTTAAAAACAAGCAGGCGGCCCGCATATGACCCGGCCAGTGTTTCCATAATGGGGGCAAGCATCCGACAGGGGCCGCAGGTTGGCGAGTAGAAGTCCACCAGTACCGGCAACGACGATTGCTCGACTTTTTTTAGAAATTCGGCATCAAGCAAGGGATTGACCACCCCAGAGACCGGGGCGCCGGCGAGCGCCAGACCACACCGTCCGCATTTAGGAGTGAGATGTTGCTTATCTGGCGGAATTCTGTTTTTGGCCCCGCATCCGGGGCAAACGATCAGAGTATGCATTGCCGACCTCTTTATTGAACCACTGTACAGGATGCAGAGCAGATCAGCAGCGATACAAACCAAACAGTGCCTCTGCTCTGCGACTCACGCCACTTTATTGACAACTATACGACGACGCGAACCGATATTCCATCGATATTCAAGGGTCACGGCAGCTTGAGTCGGAATTTGCGGGAGTTCGCAATGGATCATGGCTAGGATCTCCTAAGTTTGCATGAATTTCATTGTTAAATCATTCTATTACAAAGAATCTTTCAAGCCTTCTGTTATTGAACATTTACGAGACAGCAGTAGTGTGGATATTTTTAATACACAAAAGTTATTCTTTTTCCCTTTATTGAATTTCCTCTTGTAAAGATGCATATTACTAGCAAAGCCGAATAAGTTGAAAGTCTTATACGGCCAAATAAAAAATATCAATAATATTATATCATTACGAAACAATCATTCTTAATTGCATCGACAATTGTATTAGGAATAGGGGCATTCTTAAATGTATCAAGTAGTACCGCATCCCTAACGTATAATGCCTCAATCGATGTAAAAGGTCAGGGGTTTGGCAACATTAATGAAATTCTCACCTTTAGCTCAACAGGAGGCCAAGGAGATGACCGTTCGCTATGAAGCCACAATCATCCCACACAGCGTGTGGTTTCATTGGTAACCCTGCAGAATATATAGATTTTATATCAACTTTTACTCTATTCTTACATTATTGTTTTTTCCTCTGTGGTGAGTTTAATTTTACCTAAAGAGAGGTGTATAAATGAGAACATTTATACAATTACCAACAAGGCCTTTCACAAGGAGGACGCCATGCAAAAGACATTTTCAAAAACAACAGCGTTAGGAATAGTTAGTTTAATGTTTGGCTTATTTCAACCATCGATAAGTCAAGCAGAATTGATCTATCTTGGTCCAGATGCTCTACAAACTGCATATGGGTTTGGCGTGGTAGATAACATTCTGACTGCAAGCGTACCATCATCTTCTCAAGGGAGCGTTGATTCTATCGAAGGTGGCCAGATTGGATGGGCAATGTCATTAGCGGTGGAACCCAGGGAATGACCTATAACTCTCCGACCGGTAATGATCTATATGTTGACGCAGGTGGTTTAGGAAATCCAAAAACACACCTTGTTTCGCTCAATGGTTTCACTAATGCATCACAGGTCGGGTTAATCTGGGATGTGTCGGAGGCTAACGGTCACCGTATTGATCTCAACTATTTAAGAATGGATGTTTATGCAGGCAATGGATCTGTAATATTTTCCGCTCTCTTTACAGATTCAAATAACAGTTTTGGTGTTTCTGGAGGCACCCCTTCTCATGACCTTGCAAACCCAGGGATAGGACATGGAGATTTTTTCTTTGGGCTTACAAGTTCCGAAGCTACACAGCTTCAAACTGCAGCTATGGCTAATGGTGGGTTTTCAAACCTTTGGGTAGGTATGGAAACTTGGTCACGTTACGCAGATGATGGTCAAGACACATGGTTCCTTGGCAAAGGGGCCGATCCAATTCCAGAACCAGCCACCATACTGCTCTTCGGCACCGGCATTGCAGCTCTAGCTGGGGTGGCCAGGAGAAAAAGAAGTTAATTTCTTGCCGGTAAATCGGAATCAAGAGGCAGGGCTTTACGGCTCTGCCTTTTTTATTTCAAAGGTTGTACCGGAGTAGCATCAAATGGATTCCTGCTCACCATCGAACTTCAGCCAGTCGCAAAAGGTGCTGAAGGGCGGTGCGACAGCACTGGCCAGGATGTTTAAATTGCAGTTAATTGTTAGCATATGGTATCATATACATAATGTATGGACATGACTGGGGGATGCACTTCCGTGTTGCGAGGTGATGAATGTTTCATCGATATCTGTTGTTTATATTATTCACGGGGATTCTCCTTGTTTTCCCTGGGATATCTCTAGCCCAAGCCGTTACTCAGCTCGATGCCTCTTTTGGCCTCAAAGGTAAGGTAGCCGTTGAACTCGGTGTCAAAAATAACGCTCATGCTGTGGTTGTGCAATCGGATGGCAAGATTGTAGTCGCCGGATCTTCTTCCTCCAAGGAATCCCTGCTCAACTTCTCATTGCTACGCTTCAATAAAGACGGTTCGCTCGATCCCACGTTTAACAATGACGGCTCCGTTGTAACTGCCGTCTCTAAAGGCGATAATGAAGCCTTGGCACTCGGCATGCTCTCGGATGGCCGCATTGTCGCCGCTGGCTACAGTCACAATGGCAAGAACCGTGATTTCGCGTTGCTCTGTTATCTTCCGGATGGCTCGCGCGACCGGACTTTCGGCCGCAATGGCGCAGTTATCACCTCGATCGGCAACGGCAATGAAGAGATTGCCGCCATAACGATCAACGCAGAGGATATGATTACCGTTGCCGGTGTCACAGAAGGCACGGTCGGCAGGGTTCTGGTGACCGCGCGATATTTTGCCGATGGTGTTCTCGATACCTCCTTCGGCGAACAGGGCATGAATCTGATCGGAATCGGTAAGGATGTTACGGTCGAAGGGATTATTGAGCGCAAAGACGGATCGCTGGTTGTTTCCGGATCGTACAAAGAAAAAGATGGTACCTCACTGATGCTGGTGGGACTCAACGGTAAGGGGGGGCTCGATAACCGTTTTGGGGTCAAAGGTATCGCCGTTCCTTCCGGTTCATTTGTTGCCAGTGAAGGGTACGGGCTGGTCGAGGACAAAGATGGCCATTTGTACGTCGCCGGGTCGGTGGGGATGGCAGGAAAAAGGGATACCGCTTTGTTTCGTTTCACCAAAGCGGGCAAGGTCGATGCCTCGTTTGGGGACAAAGGCGTTGTTATCACGCAAGTCAGTGAGCAGGATGATGTCCTCTATGCGGTGACCATAGGCAAAAGCGGTGTGATTGCCAGTGGCTACACAACCGATGCGGGCGTTCGTCAGTTTCTGCTGGTCACCTTCTCGATCGACGATATCCCCTCGGTCACACCCACAACTAAAACGACAGGTACGGGCACCGTTAAAAACGATGCTGCGAAATCACAGCCCATCCAGGAGATACGGGTGAACGGCGCTACAAAAGTGCAGATCAGACGGTTGCAAGTGTTTGCCTCCTTTGCCGATTACACCACTGCCCAACATCCGCCCTTTCTCCCGTCATTGATTCGCAAGGATTCGCTTGTTGCAGTCCAGCCAAAAACCACAGGCCAGCACGCCGATGGCCGTTTCTCCTGGGCTCAATGCATTTCTATGCTCATCACGCGATTCGAAAATTTTCTTATGCCGACAGCAGTCGCCGCAGAGCCCAGCACCTCACTAAAAAAAGGGGGAGCCGTTTCCACGCACGTTGTCACTACTACGTTCAGTGAGGGCGAGTCGGTCAGCTATGCCGCCACCTTCGACCCTTCGGGCAATGTTATCGTTGTGGGGACGGTGGACGGCACTAAGGCCAGTTCCATTGTTGTCGCCCAATATGCAACTGAAACAACGACCGACAGCATCTCCGACCAGCCCGGATATAGAAGCAGCCATATCACTACCGCCCCAACAACCGCAAGCACCAAGACCTCTACGGTCACCGGTGGTGAAATCACCCCTGCATTCGGCAATACAGTCATCAAGCGGGGCGTGGTTTTCAGTATAAGCAAGGATCCAACCTATAGCGGCAATAGCGACATACAAAAGGACAGTCCATTGATCACCATCGGTAACTTACAGGAAGGTGAGGCCCTGAATAAACCGACCGCCACTTTTCCGGTTGCCACCAATGTCGCGGCCCCCAACACCACCCTCTTGTCAGCAGGTACTATTGAGGATGGGGAAACCGCAAACGGTTCCGGATACGGGGCCTTTATCGCACGCCTGGAAAAGCTGAAGCCGGGCACCACCTACTATGTCCGGGCCTATGCCCTGACCACCGAAGACAAAGTGTATTATGGCAATCAGTTGAGTTTCAGGAGCGCAGATGCCTGTTTCATTGCAACCGCCTCGTTCGGCACCTTGCTACACCCCTATGTCAGGATCTTACGCGATTTCCGCGACACCTTTTTGGTGAATACGACTGGCGGCCGATGGCTGGTTGACCAGTACTATGCTGTTTCACCACCCCTTGCCGATTGCATTGCCCGGCACGAAGGGTTCCGCTTTACCGTCCGTTTGCTCCTACTGCCCTTGATCGGTTTTTCCTGGTTAGCCTTGCAGATAGGAATGGTTTCGGCTCTGTTGACCGTAGCCGGTTCTGCAACGATACTCGGCTGGCTCTCCTCCCGGTTTTGTCTGCGGCGATCAGTCTGCACCAAACGGGAATGAGCTTTCTTTAAACAGTTTGTTTTTGTTCACATTATTCGAGAGTACAACAAATGAATACATTACAGAAAAGAAAGGCACCTACTGTTACCAGCACGCAGGGATTCACTCTTATCGAACTGATGGTGGTGATGGTTATTCTCGGTATTCTTGCCGGACTCATCGTCCCGAGGATCATGGATCGACCAGAAGAGGCGCGACGAACTAAAGCGGGTATCCAGATCCGATCCCTTGAGCAGGCGCTGAAACTCTATAAACTCGATAACGGTCAGTACCCGACAACGGAGCAGGGATTACTCGCCCTCGTTGAGGCGCCGACAGTAGGGGCTCTGGCCAAGAAATGGCGGACCGGCGGCTACCTGGAAAAAAATAAGGTTCCTAAAGATCCCTGGGATAATGATTTTGTCTATCTCTGCCCTGGACTGCACGGCGATTTTGATCTTATTTCCTATGGCCCGGATCATCAGTCCGGTGGCGAGGGCAAGGATGCGGATATCAACAACTGGGAACTGGATTAAGTTCGCACAAGTCGCGGCCTGTCTGCTACCATGCGTCTTCCCTCGCTGAACAACAGGGCTTTTACCCTGATCGAATTGATAGTGGTCATGGTGCTCATCGCTCTCACCATCTCCCTTGCTGTTCCTAAAATATCCAATTTTCTTTATACCGATCAGCTCAAGGTCGCGGTACGCAAACTGGTAGGGTTGATCCATGAATCTTCCCTGCTCGCACAACGCTATCAAATGCCCTATCTGTTAAAATATATTGAGAGCGAACGGCGCTTTGTTGTCGAGCCGGAACAGTTGGTTGACGAGAGATATTCTGCAAAGGATGCCAGAAGCCTGCGCTTAACCGAATCAGTTACAGTCAAAGATCTCTGGTCATGGTATGGCGGAACTCGGTCATCCGAAGAATTTGTCATTCGTTTCAACAAAAACGGGTATGTCGAGCCGACCGTCATTCATCTCCGCGAGGAAGGCGGCCAGGAGATGTCCATGGTACTGTCGCCATTTCTCGGCAAGGTTCAGGTCGTTGGCAGCTATGTTACGCCGGATAAAGATGCTTTTTTTCAGTAAACACTGCGGCTCTCAGGCCAATCATAAGATTTCCGGCTTCACGTTGCTTGAAGTAATGGTAGCCGTTGCGGTAATCGCCATTGCCTTTGTTACGCTGATTGGGGCGCAGTCCCAGAGTGTGGCCATCGCCACCAGTTCGAAATTTGACGCCATGGCCTCTCTGCTGGCACAGGGGAAGGTGGCGGAATTGAATCTGCAGAATTACAACGAACTAACCAGCAATACAGGGAATTTCGGCGACGATTTCCCCAATTTTTCCTGGAAGATGGACGTGACGGAACTAAGTGACGGCGATACCGGCATTAAAGGTTCCGGTGACATGCTCAAGGCCGTTGAACTGACGGTCCGACTCGAACAGGATGCCAATCTGGCCTACACCTTGCGGACAATCGTCTGCAAGAAGATTGTAGCGGTGAAGTAATCGTGCGGGAGCAAGGCTTCACATTGCTGGAAGTGCTGTTGGCGATAACTGTTCTGGGTGTGGTCGTCGCAATGCTTTCCCTTTCTCTTTCCGGCACCCTGAAGGTAATTGAGGCCACCGAAAACCAGGAAGAAATGTACCACCAGGCGCAGACAACGCTTAGGCGGATCACTGAAGATCTAGCAGCTGCCGTCCAAACCAAAGAGAGGGTCTTTATTGGCAAGAAAATCGAGGCGGACGGCCAGCGGACCGATTCCTTAGCGTTTGCCTCCCTTTCCCACCTCGTGTTGAATCCGGACAAGCAGAAGCCGGGCGTGGCAATCATCAGGTATCAACTGCAAGCCGACACCGAAGATACGCGCAGATTGAGACTTCTGCGTTCAGACACCCTGCTTTTGCCCGGTGTCGATTACAGCAAACCGGAAGCCGAAGACCGATCTTTTCTCCTTGCCGATAATCTGCGTTCGCTCCGGTTTAAATATTTCGACCAGCAAGGTCAGGAATTTGACACATGGGAGGGGGCTGCGGATGCCACTGCCCAACAGGGGGGGCCACCCTTGCCTGCCGCCGTTCACTGTACCATGGAAATCTGGGTCGATCCCGATAAGGAGATGGTACAAGCCTTCAACACTGGCGTACTGATCCCGGCCGGTCTTGTCGTGGCGGAGAGTCAAAGGTGAAAACTGATCCGGTTGTTGGCAATCAGAAGGGCCTCGCCTTGGTCCTGACTCTGCTGGCTATCAGTTTTTTGGTGGCAGTGACGGTGCAGCTCATGATCACGATTGACCGGCAGGTGTCCGTGTCAACCGCACAGCGTGAGCAGGTCCGGCTCGACAGTATGGTCTTTGCTGGTCTGAATCTGGCACGTGCCGCATTGCTGGCGAGTCAGAGGGCAACTACCTATAATTCTCCCCAGGACAGCTGGGCTGCCTTTGACCAGGAAAAAATAAAGGATCTCGCTGGAGATGTTGATCTCAGGATAACAGTGACTGATCTTTCCGGAAGATTGCAGGTGAATGCCCTGGGACAGGAGGCCAACAAAAAGTATCGCGAGATATGGTTGCGTTTTCTTCGATCGGGAAAATTCGCTGTCGCCAGCGACGATGAGGCCGAGGCCCTGCTTGACGCGCTCAGCGATTGGGTTGACAAGGACAATATAGAGCACCCACAGGGGGCCGAGGAATCGTATTACCGCTCATTAAACCCGCCTTATTCTTGTAGAAATGACAAGATGGCCTCTCCCGAGGAGTTGCTGCTGGTCAAAGGTATGACACCCAAGATTGTCTACGGTGATAAAGACCATGAAGGCATCATAAACTACATTACAGTTGTGGGCGAAGACGGAAAAATCAACCTGAATACGGCTCCGCTGCCCGTGTTGCAGGCATTGTCGCCTGCAATGAACCCAAAACTGGCACAAGAATTGATAGATTACCGTGAAGATGAACAACACAAAGAGCTATTGACCTCTGTTGGCTGGTATCGGAAGGTGAGTGGATTTCCCAGTGCAATCAACCTGAGTGATGATGCGCTGACGGTTACCGGCAAATATTTCAATATCAGGGCAACTGCTGCCATTCACCAGTACAGTCGCATCGGTACAGGGATTTTGCTCAGAGCCGATAATCAGGAACAGACAATGCTGTCCTGGAAGATCGAATAACAGCGCCGGAAGGCACGGGAAAAGACCGTTTCATGGGCAAAAAATCGCTGGGAATAGACATTAGCGACGACCAGATCACCGGGGTGGTGCTCGACCAGCTCGGGAAATCCACGATGGTAACCGCGTGTCTCAGCCTGCCCCTGTCCGATCATCTTGATGTTGCCCAGCAGGCGCGTCTGCTCGGCGAACAGCTCGGTTGGAGGGAAGGCGTGTGTGTTTGCGGACTGCCGCTCTCACTGCTCAGTGTCCGGAATCTCACCTTACCTTTCCAGGATGTCAAGAAGATAGCACAGACTCTGCCTTTTGAGATAGAGGAGCAGCTGATTGTCCCTTTCGACACCTTGATTACGGATTTTCTCGTCAGTGAAACAACCGACTCGGGCAGTTCGATCATCGCCTTTGCCGCAGAAAAAACCTTTCTGGGAGGACTGCTCGACGGATTGCAAGGGCTGATCGATCCGGAAATCATTATTCCGGGGGTAGTTCCCTTGGCTGAGCAGGTTGCCAACCACAACCGGGACAACAAAACGCTGCTGCTGTTATCTGCGGATCTACACTCCATCACCATGGTTCTCATCCTGGGAAAGCGACCCCTTTTTTACCGGAGACTCTCCTATCCGGAACAGATGATCCTGCAGCCTCCATTTTTTTTCGACAATGGTCAGGTGGTGGCGGCCGACATGGCAGCTATCGAACAAGGAATTCGACTCTTTTGTGGTTCGATCGAGCGGAGCCTTGATTATTTCCATCTGGAGAGGGCGTTAGAGAGTCGGCCGGAACAGATCGTCCTTACCGGTCCCCTGGCAGAGCTGGATGCCATAGCCGATATGATTGCCTCGGCTATGCAACTACCCGTTGAGAAGTTGGATTTGTTCTCCGCAGGCGCAATCGACTGCGCGGAGGAGGTCTGCGCTCAGGGGCAAAGTCAGCGTTTTGACCAGGCTGTATCACTCGCCCTGCAGGGGTTCGGCCAGAAGGCGGCAATTAATTTCCGCAAAGAATCTTTCACGAAAAAACGAGCTCTTTTCTCCACCAGAAAACAGTTATGGGGAGCAATAACCGCCGTGGCAGTCCTTGCTAGTTGTTTTTTCGGTTATATGTGGAATGATTATCGTCTGTTGCAGCATCGCGATAAAGCTATCAGGGATGAAATGAGCACGATCTATAAGCAAACCTTTCCCAAAATCGCGAAAGTGCATGAGCCTTATGCCGAAATGAAGGTAGCGCTGAAAACCGTTCAGGGGCCGGAAGCGCCGACTCCACTCTTTGCCACCGACAAACGCGTACTCGGTTTGCTTGCCGATATCTCGACCCGTATTCCTGAATCCTTGGCTCTACAGGTCAACCGTCTGGCAATTGACCGGGACTCTATTCTCATCAAAGGAACAACCAATACCTACAATTCAGTGGATATGATCAAGAATTCCCTCTCCGCTTCCTCCAGATATAAAGCGGTGCAGATCGTTTCGGCAACGGCCGATAAAGAGAACAAGAGCGGTATCGTTCGTTTCGAAATCCAGCTGCAGCTTGGAGGAATATGATGCAGCTGAATAAACGGGAAAAAATGGCGGTGGGTATCGGTGGGATCAGTCTGCTTCTTTTCATCGTGTTGCAGTTCATCGTTTTCCCTTTGACGGACAAACGGGCTAAGCTGGTTAAGGGGCTGGCTTTGCGAGAAAAAGAGGTAGTCGAGATGCGAATCATGCAGGAGCGTTATCGGGAACTCAGCAAACAGAGTGGATCCCTGACTTCACTGCTGGCTCAACGGGATGCCGGATTCAGTTTATTTTCCTTTCTGGAAAAGAACGCTGCTGACAGCCAAGTCAAGGAACATATTGCCTATATGAAGCCTTCCGAATCCCCGAAGAATGAACTGTTCAAGCAGAGTCTGGTCGAGATGAAACTGCAGGCCATCAGCCTGAAGCAACTGGTAGATTTTCTGAAAAAAACGGAGTCTACCGAAAATCTTGTCGGCATTGACAAGATCACTATCCAGGAAAATTCCAAGGAGTCTGCAACGCTTGATGTGACCCTGAAGATGGTGAGTGTTGATCAGGCAGTCGGCGTTGCGCTCCAATAAAGGCGCGGATTGTTCATGCTGAAAAGGATGTGCAAATGGGTGGGCGGCCGTATCGGGTACCTGCTCTATACTCTGGCACTCCTGGTGTTGCTCCTGTGGTTGCTCTTTCCAAAAGAGACCTGCCACCGTCTCCTGGTTCAATATCTCAACAATGCCTACCCCCTGTTGAGCTGGCAGGTGCAGTCCATAACCCTGCGGATACCCGAGGGGGTGACCCTAAAGGGTATCGAGGGATATGAGCCTGGGGATACCAAGATACCTCTGGTGAGCGTGGACTCGTTGACCCTGTGGCCGGACATTGCAGGGACAGTGCAAACAAAGCATCTGCAGGCTGCGTATCGTATGGTCCTGGCCAAAGGCGTCATTGCAGGTATTGTACAGATGGATGGCTGGGGAAAAGGACTGCATATCGACGGATCGATTCAGGGGCTCCAATTGGCCGAATGTGCGATACTGGCCCGACAACTGGAGCGAGAGGTGCAAGGTACCGTTTCCGCAACTTTTGCTGGCAGATTATCATCATTGCCTGAGGAAATCCCCGAAATGGAGGCAAAGTTGAGTGTTACCCAGGGCCGTTTAGGACTGAAGCGGCCCATCCTTAATCATACAGTGCTCCCCTTTTCTCTTGCCGAGGTCATTCTGCATGGTCGGGGAGAGACAGTGCAACTTGAGCACGGCAAGGTTGACTCGGAGTTGTTCACCGGGCAATTTTCTGGGGAAATAAAAGCATTCCTGGATCCGCCGGCAAGCCAACTCGATATCAGGGGAACAATGCAGCCTCGGCCCGCATTTTTTAAAGGTGTGGACAATGCTTCTCTGCTAAAGGTCATCCGCACCCAGCTCAAGGACGGGACGGTGCCGTTTCGGATATCCGGCGACGTATATAATCCCGGCATTCATTTCGAAGAATTCTCCTTGCTTTTTCAATCCCTGAAAAAGGAGTCGCATTAACATCGTGGCAAAGGTTTACGGTCGATTGGCATTCATAACGCTCCTCGTCTATGCGGGGGTAAGCCTCTGGTACGGACGAGTCGAGGAACGGCTTCAGGGAAACAACGCTGTTGTGAAGAATGAGGCTGCAACTTCTCCGCTGAAGAAACCGGCTGAGTCTGAATCTGCAAAGACCGATTACCAGATCATCCTCACTCGAAATATTTTCAAGGCCGCACTGGAATCAGGAGGACGAGCTTCCGGTGAGCAATCACCAGCGGATGTGGAAGAGTTGGCGGAAACCAAGATGCAGCTGGTGCTGCTTGGTACGGTCTCCGGCAGCAAGGAGGATGCAAGGGCGATAATCCGTAACGAAAAAACTAAAATAGAGGACATCTACCACGTCGGCAGTGAACTGCAAGACACGATTATTACCAGGATAGGAAGAGGGAAGGTTGTGCTGCAGGTTAATGGCCGCGAGGAAGTCCTCAATATCAAAGAGTCGGAAGGTGGTCCTGGACCGCAGCAGGAAGCATCGCCAGCTGCCGAAATCCCGCAGCCAGAAAGGTCGAGGACGCCTCAGACAGAGGTGGTCGTACCGCAGAGGCGTATCAGTTTTCGCAATCCGACCCCAGCAGTCTCTGAACCTGAACGAGCAGCCTCCATTACAGAGGGTTCTGGGGCGTCTTTACCCGTCGGGGAGCAGGAAAAACAGGGCGACGGTCAGCTTGTCCCCAACGGTGAAACAGCTTCTCCCGGAAGCGGTAAGGATGAGAACACCGGGCAACAGACGCAATGAGGAAAAGGGTGCGCATAATGCAGCAGTCTTGGCAGAAAAACAAAAAAACGGATTGCCGGTTTTCGAAACGGTCGATCCCACTGTAATGTGAACAACTATGAAATCATCTTTTCCTGCGGTGTTAATCCGGTTACTACCCTTAATTTTCCTTTTTTTCTCCAGCCCATTGCTTAATGCGGCCAAACCGAACGCGGTGCAGCAGGAAGCAGGGACGCAACGCTTTGTCACTATCGATTTCAATGATGTTGATATCAACTTGTTCATTAAATATATCAGTGAGTTGACCCAGAAGAATTTTATCGTCGACCGGGAGGTCAAAGGCAAGGTGACCATTCTCTCGCCCACCCGGATTTCCGAGGGCGATGCCTATCGGGTTTTTGAATCCGTCCTTGAGGTCCACGGGTTTGCTGCCATACCAAGCGGGTCGGTGATCAAAATTGTGCCTTCGGCCCAGGCACGGTCTAAAAATATCGCTACAATGCACGAAGAAGGCGATAGTGCGGCAGAAGACAAAATGGTCACGCAGATCGTATCGCTCAAGCATGCCAACGCGGAAGAGGTCAAAACCATGTTGACCCCGTTGGTCTCAAAAAACAGCGTAATGATCGCCCATGCGAATTCGGGCATACTGATGATCACTGATTATTATTCAAACATTTCCCGATTGCTGGAAATCATACGATCCGTAGACGTGCCATCGGAAGCGGAAGAACTAGCCATCATTTCCCTGCAGTATGCTTCGGCGGAAAGTGTATCCAAGTCCATCAGCCAACTCTTCGTTGCTGCCAACGCCCAGAAGGGCGTCCGTCCTGAAACGGTCAAGATCATTCCCTTTGAGCGGACCAACGCCTTAATTATCTATGGGTCCAAGGTCTCGCTAAAGCGGGTCCGCGACCTTGTTGCACGATTGGATGTGGCAGTTACCAGAGGAGAGGGAAATATACATGTCATTTTTCTGCAGCATGCCAATGCCGAAGAAATGGTCAAGGTTTTGATGAATATCCCTGGTGACAAGACCGGTGGTGGTAAAGCATCGGGCTCCTCCTACGGTTCTTCCTCATCGAGCGCCCCCACATCAGGTAGCTCTACCAACGCCCCTTCTGCACCGGCTATTTCCAAGGATGTCAAGATGGTCGCTGATACGGCGACTAATTCATTGATAATCACCGGTTCCCGTGAAGAGTATCAGGTGGTCGAGGATGTCGTCAAAAAACTCGATATTCCGAGACGGATGGTCTACCTGGAAGCCCTGATCATGGAAGTACGGGTGGATAAGAATTTCAATATCGGGGTGCAGTGGGCTACTGGGGGTGGCGATTTCGTCACCGGTTTCAGCGGCAATCAAGCAGCACCCTTTGATGCCCTGAATGGGATGACTACGAATCCTGGCCAGTTGCCGGCCGGTTTCAGCATGGGTGTTCTGAAAAAGGGGATTCAAATTGGCGATGTTACCTTTCCCAATCTGGGAGCGGTGGTGAACGCCTACAAGAGCGACTCTGATATCAATGTCATCGCCACTCCGCAGATCCTGACGACTGACAATAAAAAAGCCACCATCAAGGTTGGCGAGAACGTCCCCTATATCACCAGCAAGAACACCACCACAGGCACCCAGCAGGATTATACCAACTATGAATATAAAGATGTGGCCACGAGTCTGACTATCACCCCTCAGGTTAATCAGGCGGAGGTTATACGGATGGAGATCGGCGTTGAGGTGATCAAGCTCAAGGACACGTCGACCACCACCAGCACCCCCACCACCTTCACGCGAACGGCGAATACTACGGTAGTCATCCACAATGAGGAGACGGTGGTTATCGGCGGCATGATTGGTCAAGATACCACCACCGGTGAGTACAAGGTTCCGTTTCTGGGCGATATACCTGTGTTGGGTTGGTTGTTCAAGTCGCATAGCTCCATTGGGCAAAAAACCAATCTGTATATCTTCATCACGCCCCATATCGTTGAAAATCCGGCTGAACTGGCCGAGCTCTATCAAAAGAAGCGGGAAAACATAGAAAGCGTCCACAAGATGCCTGGCGACACCGCCGATCAATTCTTCCGGCCGGCGTCAACGCCCACACAGAGCATGGCCCTGGCGGATATCGGATCCGCCAAATTGCAGAAAAACGATCTTGTCCGAGCAAGGGAGTATTTCCTGCAGGCACTGAAGATCGATCCGGACAATGGTGTCGTCCTGCTCAATATGGGTATCGTTTGCGAAAGGGAAGGAAAGAAGGCAGAAGCCGAATCCTGGTACAGCAAGGTGCTGGCCCTTGTCCCGCCCAAGGATGAGAAGATTGGGGATAGACAAGGATTAGAACCGTTGAAAGAGATTGCCAGGGAAAATATCAAACGCCTTAGACTGGGAAAAAAGACGAATAAATAATGAGGACCGTATCGTTAGAAGACATCATGCCAATTTCCCCTTTCCAAACAACCTGCGGTTATAGGTGGCATCCATGCGTCTTTTAGGGGAGATACTCCAGGAAACTTTCGGGGTGACGGCTGAAAGTATTAAGGGAGCGTTGACTGTACAGCGGGAAAAAGGTGGGCGCGTAGGGGAAATACTGATTCAGCAGCGCAAGATCACGGATAGTGATCTGCTCAGCGCCCGCAGTCTGCAGTGCGGTCTGGAGATTGTGAACACCCTGCCGAACAATCTTGAACCGTTTTTCACTCAACGTGTGCCTATCGGGTTCCTTAAAAAATTCAAGATGATTCCGGTTGCCACCCCAGAGGAGTCCTATATTGCGCTGGCAGAGCCGGTTTTTTTTCAACAGGCGGATGATTTACAGCGCGTGCTCCAGTGGGATGGGATGAAAATTGTCTTGGCCCCGCAAAACGAGATTTTTGTGGCGATCAATTCGGCCTACGATGTCACCAGGAAAGATGTCACCGACCAGGTTATGCAGGATGTGGACGAGGATTATCCGGAAAGTATCCTTTCCGAGATCGAAGAGACTTCCGATCTGCTCGACGACACCAGTGACGCTCCGGTCATCAAGTTGGTCAATCTCGTTCTTTCTCAGGCGGTTCGCGATAACGCCAGCGACATTCATATCGAATCGTACAAGGATCGGGTCAAAATCCGTAAACGGGTCGACGGCATCCTCTACGATATGTATTCGCCCCCCCGGCATGTACAGGGCAAACTGACCTCCCGAATCAAGATCATGGCCAAAATGGATATTGCCGAGAAAAGGCTGCCCCAGGACGGAAGAATTGAAATCCGGATAGCCGATAAAAATGTCGATATCCGAGTCTCAACCCTGCCGACATCCTTTGGCGAACGGGTCGTTATGCGTTTGCTGGACAAATCAAATACGCTGGTGCCGCTCGATGACCTAGGCCTTTCCCAGGAAGACCTGACCCGCTTCCTTAGGCTGATCAAGGCTCCGCACGGTATCATCCTGGTGACCGGACCGACAGGGAGCGGCAAGACCACCACGCTGTATTCAACCCTGGGCATTCTCAATAATCCGGATATCAACATTATCACCGTCGAGGACCCGGTCGAATATCAGTTGAATGGTATTAGCCAGATGCAAGTCAATCCGAAAATCGGGCTTACTTTTGCCAACGGTCTGCGCACCATCGTCCGTCAGGATCCGGATGTCATCCTGGTGGGCGAAATCCGTGATATGGAGACCGCGGAAATCGCTATTCAGTCGGCCCTTACCGGACATCTGGTGTTTTCGACCCTGCACACCAATGATGCGGCCAGCGCCATCACCCGTCTGATCGACATGGGGGTTGAACCGTTTTTAGTCTCCTCCTCGGTGAATGCTATTATGGCGCAGCGACTGGTGCGCAAGGTCTGTGCGCATTGCCGTGAAGCCTATGTTCCCTCTGCAACCTATCTGGAACGGGTGGGGCTGCCACCCCTTGAATTTGCCGGTAAGGAGATTTTTCGGGGTGCCGGGTGTGTGCACTGTCTGCAAACCGGCTACAAGGGAAGAATCGGGATTTTCGAGTTGATGCTTCTTACTCCGGCCATGAAGAGTCTGATCCTGACTACCTCCGATGCCGGAGAGATCAAGAAACAGGCCCTTGCCTCGCTGGAGACCGGAATGGTGACTCTACGGCAAGACGGCTTGCGGAAGGTGCTGGCCGGAATAACGACCCTCGAAGAGGTCTTTCGGGTTACCGGATAAGCTGGTTCATTTCAAAAATGGGCAGCAGGATGGAAACTACGATGAAACTGACCACCAGACCCATGGACAGAATCATAACCGGCTCGATCATCGAAGTCAGGGCCAGAATTTTCGTCTCCACCTCCTTTTCATAGCTGTCGGCCGCCTTGGCCAGCATCTTATCCAGTGTGCCGCTCTGCTCTCCCACTGCCATCATCTGCACCAGCATGGGTGGAAAATATTTGTTGCCTCTGAAAAACTGAGACAGGCTTATTCCTTTTTCCAACTCGTCGCAGGCCTCGTTGATACTGTCGGCCAGGATGACATTGTCCACGATGTTTTTGACAATCTGTAACGAGACAATCAAAGAGACTCCGGATTGCAGGAGGCTGGACAAGGTACGGGCAAAACGGGCGGAGGTGGTCTTGATGCTGAGGTCACTCAAACCGGGAAGTGACAGCTTGAGTTGATCCCATTGCCGTCGGCCGACAGGCCTGCTGATATGCCTGTGCATTGCGGCGATCGCTGCCAATACGGTCAACAGCACCGCCCACCAGAACTGCTTAAGAAAGGAACTGATACCGATGAGAATCACCGTGGGCAACGGTAGGGCCTGTTTTGAGCCTGCGAAGACGGAAGTGATACTAGGAACGATGAAGGTGATTAATAGAAACAGGACAATGATGCCGACCACCGCCATGAACAGGGGATAGAGCATGGCCGCCTTGACGCGGGAACGGAGGGCGTGCTGGGTTTCACCGAACTCCGCTAGTCGGTCGAGCACCACATCGAGTGAGCCGGAGGCCTCGCCGGCGCTCACCATGTTGACATAGACTTTGGAGAAGAGCCGGGGGTGTTCCGTCAGGGCGGAGGTCAGAGAATTGCCTTCGTTGACCGCATCTTTAATCTGGGAGAGGACCGTTTTGAGCGCACGATTCTCGGTCTGTTCGATCAGCCCGTTGAGGGCCGGCACCAGCGGGATGCCCGCACCGAGCAGGGTGGCCAGTTGCCGAGTGGCAATATGGATCTCCTGTTGCTTTACGCGTTGACCGAGCTGTATCGAAAGCAAAGGCGTTTTGGCAGTGACAATCTGGACAGCGGTCTCTTTAATCTCCACCGGATAATTGCCCTGACCGCGAATCTTTTGCCGGGCCGCTGTCAGCGAGTCCGCATCAATGAAGCCCTTCAGTTTCTTGCCCGTACTGGTCAGGGCTGAGAATTCATAGACAGGCATGGGCGATCAAGCAGCGTGAAGGAGTGGGGAAAAGCTGAAAGGTGAGGTATCCATTGCACCGACTGCGGGTTATGCTCATAGAGGTGGCCACCTGTTTCTCGGCGATGATATTTTGGCCTCGATTTGATCTCCCCAGTTGGCACTGAGTAGTCGAGGTTCCATCATGTGGCCCCTCCTGATCTTTGATTTTTATATGTATCTTCAATACGATATATTTTTAGCCTCTGGGCGTCAAGGGGAATGTCGCCTCTTTTGCCCATCTGAACCAAAACCTGTCAGCGCCATGTACCAATCAAGAGAAACGTTTGGTGCCATCCAAGAGATGGTCCAGGTTGAGCGGCTTGTGGCCAAGTGTTCTTATAGCCATTTCTTAGCTCTGAACCAAGTCAGGAGTGCCGCCGGAATCAGGAAGAATAGGCCCCAGAGGATCGGGTACGACCACCTCCAATGCAATTCCGGCATGTGCTCGAAATTCATCCCGTAAATACCAACCAGAAAGGTCAGGGGGATAAAGATGGTGGCGAATACGGTCAGCACCTTCATGATCTCATTCATCCGGTTGCTGACGCTGGAGAGGTAGATGTCGAGCATGCCGTTGATCAGATCACGGTAGGAATCCATGGTGTCGATCACCCGGAGGGTGTGGTCAAAGACGTCGCGGAAATACGGCAGGGTCTTTTCCTGAATCAACCCGGTTTCACTGCGCTGCATGGCCAACAAAACCTCTCGCAACGGGGTGATCGCCTTGCGGATGAAGACCAATTCGCGTTTGAGCAACTGAATTCTGGCAAAGGTCGGTGTGCGAGGGCTGTCCAGCAGTTTAATCTCAATCACCTCGATCGCCTCTTCCAGGGTGTCGGTGAGGGTAAAATACTGATCCACTACCGAGTCCATAATAGCGTAGGTGAGATAATCCGTGCCCAGGGTACGGATGCGACTTTTGGGGTTGGCCAGCCGCAGCTTGAGCGCATTGAAAAGAGCGTCTTGTTTCTCCCGAAAGGTGAACAGCACGGTACCGAACATGAGCAGACTGATCTGTTCGTGATGAACCTGCAGATCCTGGTCGCAGGTCAGGGTTTTGAGCACAATAAAAAGATAGCCGTCGTATTCTTCGAACTTCGGCCGCTGATGGGTGTTGAGGATATCTTCGAGTACCAGGGGATGGACCCCGAAGTGTTGACCGATGGCTTCAATCATCTCGATGATGGCCAGGCCTTCAAAGTGCACCCAGGTAATGCCGCCACCATCCCGACTGTGCAGGATCTCATCAATGGACGGCACCGGATGTTCGTTAAAACGGTCAGCACTGTAGTTGATCAGAGTGATGCGGCCCGCTGCCGCGGGCTCTCTGCCGACATGGACCAGGGTACCCGGCGGCAGTCCGGCCTTTTCAGATGAATAATTCAGCGATGCAGCCATGGTGTTGGCCTCCGGCCGTTGAAGGGAGCATCAATGTGCATCAGGGTGTTACCTCCGATGGCCGTTGGCAACGGATGTTGAGTTCCATAACGTTGTCTCCAAGGTGCAGAGACGGTTTCAAGGGGGCAAGAAGGGCATGCACCGTTGTTGCCAACTGGCTGCGGGTCGGCTCGGGCAGAGGAATGCAGACACCATTGATGGTCAGGGAAATCTCAGTTGTGTGGGCTTTCCTGTCGCGCAGAAAACGACCTTCTATAAAATCGGCAATCTCCCGACTCTGATCGAGAGCAAAGATGATACCGTCTGCAAGCGGCCGATCAGTGGCCACAGCTACCACCCCGTCCACCTCGTCGCGCAGCAGTGAATTCTCCTCGCCGCGCCGGACCTCGATTTTCGGTACCCCTACGGCATGTTTGAAGCCTTCGGCGATAACGATATCGACATCAAAAAAATAACGGTGGGCCAAGGTCAGTAAGTCGATCGCCGGAGGCTTGCCGCGAATGATCAGCTGATCCGGGGCCAGCAGGGCCACACTATCGGCGCCAACCCTTCGATAGGCAGCGGTGTCGGTCTGCGGCTGATCAATCTCGATCCCGGTTTCCTTGGTCGATTTGATCACGGCCACCGTATACCCCCTTTCCTTGAGCCAAGCTACTACCTGGCTGGTTAAGGTTGTTTTTCCAGAATTATGCCAACCTATAAAACTGATTACCGGGGGCATGGAAACTCCTTGAGTCGATAGGTTTGAAGTTGCGATTGATCGGCATGAGAGCTTTGCAGCAGCACATACTCAAGCCTTCTTGTCAACAACAGGCTCGATGGTGAGGATGAGCAGGTGCATCGCCCTGGGACCATGGGCACCGTGCACCATCGTGCCCTCGATATCAGCGGTTTTGGAAGGCCCGGAGATGAGAACCAGGGACTCCAGGTCCGGTTCCTGCCGGATGAGGGCATAGGCCTCAGCCAGGGTTGCCACCAGGTTGGCAAGCTCCAGAACCGCGATATGGATGGAGGGCACCAGCGAAGTGGAGCGTGGCTGCCCCGGCCGGGTCAACTGAACGATAGTGGCCGATTCGGCTATCCCCCAGGCGGCTGCGGTAATACCGATGGAGGCGTTGACGGTGTGCTGTCGGACTTCCGGATCATTGCTGCGAGTCAGATGGGTACGGATGGCTGCCTCAACTAGCAGGGATTCAAGTTGCAGCGCCCGGAGCAGCGGATGGTCGTGGATAACGATCTCCTTTGACGAACCGAACTCGGGTGTGCTGTCCCTGGCGATGGCAATGATGCAACTGGCGGCCTCGATCAGTGAGGCGCAGATATGCACCTCGAGGTGCAGCGGCCCAGCCGTGTCGACCAACTGCCGTAGCAGGAGCCGCTGTTCCTCCCAGCTGCGGATGGTGAGTTTCTGAAGGACGGCGCTGTCGTCGATTGGGGCGGCAAGCTCTTCCCATGCAATCCGTTCTTTGTCGCCATCGCCAAGGGCGGCACGGATACGGTTGAGAAAAAGGGGTTGGTTATCCGCCATGACGCTGTTCCTCCGTCTCTGTTCCTGCGCAATCCGTGCGGTTTTTGCTGTGGACCTGCCGCCAGCGCTCGCGGAAGGAAGACGAAGCAAGCGGCGGCAGATCGCGACCTCCGGTCCAGCCGCCACCAAACCCGGGAAGGCGGCCGATCATCCCTTGCGGCCCAATGAAAGGTCGTTGCAAGGCTCGAAAAAACTTAAGGAATGATTCGTAACACTTTTTACTACCGACGATCTTCCGCCACAACTTGAAACCGAACGCCTCCAGCCGGTTCTGTGGCCGCACATGCCAGCCTGGATCGCCGTAGGCTAGTTTATGACGCAGGGCAGCGAGCATCCGGGGCAGGTCGTTTGCCACGGGGCAAACATCCCGGCAGGCCCCACACAGGGTCTCGCCCTTGCAGAGATCGGCATGCAGGTTAATTCCCGAAAGCAGTGGGGTAACGACAGCACCAATGGGACCGCTATAGGGTGATCCGTAGGCATGGCCGCCGATACGGCCATAGACCGGGCAAATATTGAGGCAGGCCCCGCAACGGATACAGGCCAGCACCTCGCGAAATTCGGGATCCGCCAGGATGCGCGAACGACCGTTGTCAATAATCACCAGATGAAACTCCTCAGGACCGTCGAGATCGCCCGCCGGACTCGGTCCGCCGACACAACTGACATAGGTGGAGAGTTTCTGCAGGGCTGCCGCTTGGGTAAGAAGCTGCAGCAGATCACGCTGGTCGTCCAGGGTGGCAACGATCCGTTCCATACCCATGAGGGCCACGTGCAGCCTCGGCATCGTGGTGGCCATGCGGATATTACCCTCATTGGAGACCAAGGTGATCTGGCCGGTCTCGGCACAAGCGAAATTGCAGCCGGTCAGCCCCATGTCAGCGGTGAGCAGATGCTGCCGCAGGGCCTTGCGGGCCGCCCGGGTCAGAGTGGGAGGATCGTCGGTGTAGGGAATGTGCAGATGCTTGGCAAAAAGACGGCCGATCTGCTGCCGGTCCATGTGGATGCAGGGGGCGATGATGTGCGAAGCGGTACTGCCCGCCATCTGAACGATATATTCCCCCAGATCGGTCTCCACCACCTCGACGCCGTCAGCGGCCAAGGCGGCGTCGATACCGATCTCGGCGGAGAGCATGGATTTACCCTTGACCACCCGCCGCACGCCACGTTTACAGGCCAGATCGCGAACATACTCGTTGGCCTCAGCCTCAGTTGCCGCGAAAAAGACCTGCCCGCCACGGGCCCGGATACCGTCGGCCAGCTGTTCGAGGACGAGGTCGAGATGAGCCAGGGTCTGCATCCGCCTGGCCTTGACCCGGCTGCGCAGGGTTGGGTCAGGGAGAGTCCGCCAAAGAGCGAGCGCCCCTTTGCCGTAATGCGCTTGCAGACCGTGCAGACTGCGCTGCAGGCAGGGGTTGGCAAGCCCTTGACGCGCAGCTTCGTTATAGGAGGGCTGGCTGGAGGGATTCATGCCTTCTCCGCGGACGCCAGTACCTGAGCGATATGCAGGACCTGAAGAGTTTCCTTTCTTCGGGTCATGCGGCCGCGGATGTTCATCAAACAGCTGACGTCGCAGCCCACCACAATGTCGGCGCCGCTCCTGAGGATATTGTCGATCTTCTCATCGACCAGAGCCAGGGAAATGTCGGGATAGTTGACACTGAAGGTGCCGCCAAAACCACAGCAGGTATCGGCACTGGCCATCTCCACCAAGTGCAGATCCCGGACGTGACGGAGCAGCTGCCTGGGCTGTTCTCGGATACCTAAGGTGCGCGCAAGATGGCAGGAGTCGTGATAGGTGGCCCTTGCCGGAAAAACTGCACCGATCTCAGTTACGCCCAGAACATCGACCAGATATTCGGTAAACTCAAAGGTTTTTCTACTGATGGCCACGGCGCGTTCCAGCATGGCTGGATCATCCTGGAAGAGTTCGGGATAGTGATGACGGACCATGGCAACGCAAGAACCAGACGGGCAGACAATGGCTTCGGCCCCTTCGATCAGATCGATGAATCGCCGTGCCACGGCTGCCGCCTCGCGCTGATAACCGCTGTTAAAGGCGGGCTGGCCGCAACAGGTCTGCCCCTCGGGATAGAGGAGAGGGATGCCGAGCCTATCAAAAACGCTGACCATGGCCTCGCCCACCTCGGGAAACATAGCGTCCACCAGGCAGGGGATGAACAAGCTAACAGGTGTTGGCTGACACAGGGACAATTTTGGGAGTGGGGTCATTCGTTAATCACTAGTACCATACTATGAACGTATAAACGTCGTTTATGCGTTTGATCGCTCATGCCTCTGCTGTTACAAACTTGACTTCTAGCTCGCTTCAACCCTGTTCCTTCCGTTCTCTTTTGCTCTGTACAAGGCTTTATCGGCAGCTGCAATGAGCGTGCTCTTATCCGGAAACGATTCGCTCAGGGAGGCGACCCCCAGACTGATCGTAACCCCTCCGCATTCCGCCTCTACCACACTTCTCAATCTCTCGGCCGCTTCGTGGGCCATGTCCAAACCCATTTTCGGTAGGATGACCAAAAATTCCTCTCCACCGTACCTGAAGACGTAATCGGCCTTTCTTACCTCTTGCAGGAGGATGTCGGCAAGCCTAACCAGCAGCCTGTCCCCCTCGAGATGACCATAGGTGTCATTGTATTTTTTAAAATGGTCGATGTCGAGCATGATGATCGACAGCGCCTCCCGATATCTTTCCGCCGTGTCGAGGCTCTTGTCGAACTGAACCTCCATGAAACGCCGGTTGGCAAGCCCTGTCAAGGCGTCGTGGAGCGAAGAATTTTTCGTCTCCTCGTAGAGTCGGGCATTGTTGATGGCGATACCCATCTGGGATGCTACGGAAGAAAGAATTCTGACCATCTCGTCGCTCACCTCGGCCCCCGGTTGGATAAAGAGGTTGAGCAAACCAACCACAAAACCAGCCACCTTCAGCGGGACGATGATATGCCCGTGGGGTTGGACGAGGGAGTTGCACTGAGGATGGCGATTATTCTCGCCGCAATTTCTGGCGATGACGATCTCCCCAGAATCTAGTGCCTGACCGCAGAGACATTCCCCCGAACGGATTTCCCGGCACGACTCCAGTTCGGTTTCCGACAGACTGATAAACGAGGCTAAGCGTATGTCTTCCTCCTCGATCAAGAATACCGCCCCTTTGATCTCAAAGTTGAAGATCTCCGTTTCGGCTAGAACCTTGAGCACTTCCGAGAGAAGTTCTTCAAGGTCCATCGTCTTGCTGATGGCCTGCGATACGCCATAGAGCGCCTTCAACTCCGTATTCATTTTCTGCAGTTCAATGCTGTCTTCGGTGATCTTCTTCCGTGCTTGCTGCTTCTCGATCGCGCGTTTGATCTGGAGCAGCAGTCGATCGATCTCGTAGGGCTTAACCAGATAGGAGAAAGCGCCCCTGTTCGTTGCCTCTATCGCCGAATCGAGGGTGGCTTTGCCGGTGAGTATGATGGCTTCGATGAAGGGATGCATGGCCTTGATCGTGTCGAGCACCTCGAGCCCGGGCATATCCGGCAGCCCCAGGTCGATGAGCGCCAAGTCGACAGCGTTTTTTTGCAGAAACGAAAGCCCCTCCGCTCCGTCCTTGGCAGCAAGGGTTGCATACCCTTTGAACTTGAGGATGTCGGTAAGGGTTTTTCTCAAGCCCGGGTCGTCATCAATGATAAGGATGCGCGGTTTGTCCATGTTTCTATCCCCGGATCATTTTTTTATCATCGAACGACTCTCCCAAGAGCGCCTGTTTCTTCCTTCGACTAACCTCTTCAATGATTCCGAGCAACGTGTCGATTTCCAGAGGCTTGTACAGGCAGGCATACGCTCCGATCTGGTCCCCTTTGCTGATGGTTGCCGCCATTTCTCCGCCATAGCCGGTCACCAGAATCACCGGTTTGGCGGGATATTTGGCGCGGATCTTCTTGAGGACTTCAAGTCCATCAATATTGCCGAGCTTGAGGTCGAGAACCACGGCCAGCTTATAGTTGTGCGCCATGCGGCCCAGCACGTTGGCAGCATCCATCTCGGTCTCGACACTATACCCCTTCTCCTCTAGGATATCCTTGATCGTGCGGCAGAAAGCGGGGTCGTCGTCGACCACAAGAATGCTTTCCTCTTTTTTCAGCAGCGAGAGAAAGGAGAGCAGGATCTGAATATTGATTGGTTTGGTGAGCACCGTGTAGGCGCCCTGTTCTTCCGCCTCTTTGACCTGCTTCGGTGTGGCAAAGGCACTCATCATCACCACGGGGAGGTGAGCGGAGGCGGTCTTGATCAGTTGCAGGGCCTCTACCCCGTTTATCCCCGGCATCTTGATGTCCATCAGGACGCAGTCCAGCCCTTTTTCCTGGGCCTTCGCCACTGCCTCCTCGCCGCTGTAGGCCTCGATCGGTTCATACCCTTTGACCTTTAGGATGTCGCAGATAGTTCTGACCATACGCCGATCGTCATCCACAACCAGTATCTTCAGTTTTCCCTTCATGCCTTATCGCTCCCTACCGGCAGTATCACCGAAAAAATTGTCCCCTTTCCCAACTCGCTCTCCACCTCGAGCCTACCGTCGTTGGCCTCCGTAAGGTCTCTCGAAATCGAGAGGCCGAGGCCGATACCGCGCGACTTGGTGCTGAAGAGCGGCTGAAAAATCTTGTCCTTATTCTTCGGGGAGATCCCGGCACCGCTGTCAGCAACGCATATTTCGATAAAATTCCCCGTTTCTTGTTGTGAATTCTGTAGAGGCGATGCATCAATCGCCCCTACCCTACGCACGCTGACCCGCAGCGCCCCCCCCTCGGGCATCGCCTGCACCGCATTAGTAATGAGGTTCTGGAAGACCTGCTGCATCTGGGACGGATCGACCTTGACCGCGGGAAGCCTCTCCGGGAGTTCGACGCAAAATGCTACGTTTTCCGGCACAACGCATCCCGCGAGGCTCCGATGTATCAGTTCATCGACCGGGACTTCCTTCATTTTGGGAGGTTTAGCGCAGAAAAAATCGATAAAGTCGGACAGAATCCGCTGCGAGCCGTCGATCTCCTGTCTGATGATCTCCAAGTACTCTTTGACCGATTCGTCGGCATCAGTGAGCTGGCTATCGAGAAAAAAAACGGCATTGCTCATCACTCCCAGGGGGTTACGCAGCTCGTTGCCGACGTTTGCCGCAACGATGCCGAGCATACTCAGCTTTTCCCTGCGCAGCAGCTCCTCCTGCGCTTCCATGAGCGCCCTGGTCCTTTCCTCAACCTTCTGCTCCAGCTCCTCGTTCAACCGTCGGATTTCTTGTTCCGCCTGCCTGCGTTCCGTTATGTCCTTGAAGACCACAACAGCGCCTATCAGCTTCCCCTCATTCCACATAGGCGTGCTGGTGTATTCGACGGGGAAGCTGGTGCCATCCTTTTTCCAGAAGACCTCATTATCTTCATGATGCGTCATACCTGTCTTGAAAGCCGCGTAGATCGGACATTCCTCTATTGGATACGAAGTACCATCCGGCCTGGTGTGGTGCAAAATCGCGTGCAGGAGTTTCCCTATAAGCTCCTCCGGTTCGTAACCGATCATCTTTGCAGATGCAGGATTGGCGAAAATCGTTTTTCCTTCCAGATCTAAACCGTATATGCCTTCGCCTGCCGATTCAAAAATTATCTTGTTCTGAAGGAGAAGTTCTTTAATCTCCTCCTCGGTGCGCCTACGTTCGGCAATTTCGCCGTACAGCATGTCTGCCTGTTCGACCACGCTGTTTTCATAGACCTCGATCAGCTGCTCCAGGGCGGCTATCTGCGAGTGAAGAATCTGGATATCAACGCTTTCCACTTTCTCTTTCACCATGTTGTTACTTCCTCCCCTCACCCTGTCCTTCTCCCCAAGGGAGAGGGCGGCCAACGGCCGGGCAAGGGATTTTCTTTGCAATTTCAAGAGAAAACCGCCCTGTCGAAGGGGAGGACCGCCATCTTAACGCTCAAAGAAAGCGCCTTGAAGAGATTGGCCGCTTCCTTCGAAATCGGGACCTTGAAAAACATGATGACCGCGAACATCTCCCCCGAAGGAAGAAGGCCGCCGAAACCGAGGACGGAACGTATGCCGCAGGGGGCTACGAACTCCTGCTGTGCAGGGATATAGGGGCTACCGAGCGCTTCCGGGACATAAAAAACATTGTAGGTCTTCTGTTCCATGTCTAAAAGAAGTTTCGGCTCCGGTTTTATGACCATCCCCAGTGGGATACCGAGCTGGGTTATGAGGTTGCTCACCATCGGTGCCTGATATACCGCCTCCTCGCTCGGCAAGGGGATAGCCTTGTGCCCCTGTGAGTGCTTCCTGTTGTTCCATTCAGCCTTGTCACCGGCCGTTGCCAGGAGCACCAAACACTTCATGTCGGGTGACGGGGGATCGCCACCCAGCAAGGCCCGGGCAAAGCCCTGCAGCTCACTGTCGAGATCGCGAAAAGGGTGCGTCTTGTACAACCGGACCAGAGCAGCGGCCCCTTCCCCTTCTGCATCAACCAGACCGTCATAGAAGTGGCGGACAATCTTGCCGGCGGTCTCCTCCATGCTTGCCGAACCTTTGCTCAGGGTCCGCATGGCTTTACCGCATTCGGACATCTCCCGAATGGTAAAATTCGTGAGATCATAGGTAGCCCGGCTTTCACTTGCTCCGTTCATCTTTCTCTCCTCTGTCGCTCGCTTCGTCGTAAAGTTTCAGAATCCGCCACCATTCATCTCTATCATTCCCCCCTCACACTTTCCACCGGCAGCGCCACGGTAAAGGTCGTCCCTTCGCCCGGATCGCTCTCCACCTCGACCCTTCCCCCGTTAGCCTCCACCAGATTCTTGCAGACCACCAGTCCCAACCCTATCCCCTTGGGCTTGGTGGTGAAAAGCGGCTGAAAGAGCTTGTTCATGTTTTCCGGAGAAATCCCCTCGCCGGTGTCGGTAACGGATATTTGGATGAAATCTCCGGTCACTTGTTTGGTATGCTGGAGGAGTGGTTCCTTATTCGCCTCTGCGAGGCGTGCAGTGACCCGCAGCGCTCCGCCGTCGGGCATCGCCTGCACCGCGTTGGTGATAAAATTCGTCAACACCTGTCCCATCTGCAGCGGATCGATTCTGAGCAAAGGAAGACTGTCCGGGATGTCGATCTGCAGGGCAATGGTGTCTGGAATGGCACAGCGACCGAGGCTTTCGTTGAGCAACGCCTGGACCGTCACAGCCTGTCTGTGCGGCGTTTTGGTCCGGGCGAAATCAAGGAGATCGGTGATGATCCGCAGGGAGTTGTCGATCTCATGTTTGATGATATCCAGGTATTCCTTCGTGGTATCATCGGCGTCGACCAGAACCATCTTCAGAAAATAGACAGCATTGCTCATCACCCCGAGAGGGTTGCGCAACTCGTGTCCCACGCTCCCGGAAAGCTGACCGAGAATGGCGAGCTTCTCCTTGCGCACCAATGCCTCCTGCGCCTCGTGGAGCTCGTTGATCTTTATTTCCAGCACGACAGTCTGTGCCTGGAGACTTTCCTGCGCCATCTGACGCTCGGCCACTTCCTGCTCAAGCTCGACCGCCTGCAGATGCAGTTCTTCCTCGGCCTGTTTGCGCACTCCAATCTCGAGACGCAGTTGTTCATTTGTGGTGGAAAGCCTTTCCGCATGCAGGCTTATTGCGTCACGCATCGCGGCAAAGCTGTTAATCAGGACTCCGATCTCATCGTTTTTCGGCTGCGGCAACAGCACCTCGGAGTCACCATCTGCAAGCCTTTTGGATGCATCGGAGAGGCAGCGAATCGGTTTTCTCACCAGGTGTTCAAGAACGACCACGATTGACAGGAGAAAGAGGAGCATTACGACAAACAGCATAGCCAAAAGATTTGAGCACCATTGACTAATCTCACTCAGCTGCCGGGTGAGATCTACCTTTACTTCAAGTTTTCCCAACTTCGAACTCAAATATTGAATATCCTGCGCCAGCATCCTGATGTCATGTGATGCATGATCCTTCGAGAGGCGTCTGGTCGCAAGAGGATACAGAGATCGCCCTTTCGAATCGAATAATTGAATATCTACCCAGTTTTGATTTTTGTCCAGGAGGGCGTCAAGGGTGCCGTAGATCCCGTCGAGCTGGTTGCCCAACAGCAAGGGCACGAGGCCTTCAGCAACGCTCTCAAGATGTCTTTTCTCCGATTCCTGATATATCGCTTCAACGCCCGACCGCCATCGTGGCGTCCAGACGGCGGATATATAGAACGCAAGAATGCTACTCGTCAGGAAAATGGGTAAAAAGATTTTTATTCGCAGCCCCATGCGCTTATTCCTTGACCCAGAAAGCATCCAATCCCCAATGCATCATCGGGGAATAATCCTGGAAGACTGCTGCTATGGGATGATTCATGGGGATTTTCGCCAACAGCTCCCGGCCTTCAGGTGCAGCCTCCATCTCAATAAAGGCACGTCGGACCTTTTCGGCATCCAGACCGGTGACTCTCGGATGCGCAGCCACGGGATGAGACGGCACGGGGCGTGTTGCATAGATGACCTTCAGGGCATCCCGTATAGCCCCTTCCTGCTCCTGCAGAGTCCTTTCGACACCGCCCCCTGCCTCAACCAGCCCTTTTACCACATGCAGATACACGGAGCCGTGAGAGGTTACGTACAAGGGGACAACGCTAACATGAAAGAGATTGGATAGGTCCGCCCGCAGCAGGAGGGAGGCACCCAAGGCATTAGGCGAAGGAAAGGCAACGGTTTTGCCGTTCAACTCGGACGGGCTGTTTATGGGGCTGTCCTTGCGGACCACCAGTATGCCACGAAATTCAGAGCGGTCGCGGATAATGGGCAGATAACCAACCGATTCATGAGCCTTGAGAAGATGATACGGGTTCATATAGACAAAGTCATAAGCGCCTTTAAAACATTCTTTTTCAAAGGCCGAAATAGTGGGCGTGGCAACCAGTCTGAAGGAAAGCCCGGTCCGTTTCTCCAGTTCGTTTAGAATCGGTTGCCATGTCGCGAACATTTGCCTCTGATCATACTGAGGGACGACCCCGAAGGTGTACCCCTCCGCTCCATTTGCAGATGGAGCATGCCACCCGTGCAAAAGTGCGAGTATCCCAAAAAGGATAACCGCTGTTCCGTATGTACAAACCTTATCCATCATCGTTTTCTCCCGTTGGTACGTGATGGGGGTATTGGTCGAATGCTCGAATCGGTATGGTTCCCACCTTTTGCGGGGTGAAGCGTGCATTGAAATCTTCCTCAGACCGACGNNGAATTCGCCGTTCTTTGTACCGGCAGGATGAGGGTAAAGGTTGTTCCCGTCCCCACTTCGCTCGTGACCTCAATCCTGCCGGCATTAGCCTCGACAAGATTTTTGCAGACCACCAGGCCGAGCCCTATCCCTTTCGGCTTGGTGGTAAAAAGTGGTTGAAAGATTTTGTTCATGTTCTCCGCAGAGATCCCTTCGCCGGTGTCTTGAATGCTGATTTCAATACTATCAGCGGTTTCGGGTATCGGGTTTTGGAGGGATGATTCATGAACCGACCCTCCAAAGCGCGCCGCGACCCTCAGCGCGCCGCCGTTCGGCATCGCTTGCACCCCGTTGGTGATAAAGTTCGTCAGCACCTGCTCCATCTGGAGCGGGTCGACTCTGAGCAGGGGAAGGTTGTCCGGGATGTCGGTCTGCAGTGCAATGGTGTCTGGAATGGCGCAGCGACCGAGGCTTTTATCGAGCAACGCCCGGGCTGTCACCTCTTGTATCTGCGGCGGCTTGGTCCGGGCAAAATCGAGCAGATCGGTGATGATCCGCAGGGAGTTGTCGATCTCATGCTTGATGATATCCAGGTATTCCTTCGTGGTGTCGTCGGCGTCTGCCAGCACCATCTTCAGGAAGTAGACGGCATTGCTCATCACCCCCAGAGGGTTGCGCAACTCGTGCCCCACGCTTCCGGAAAGCTGGCCGAGGATGGCGAGTTTTTCCTTTCGAACAAGCTCCTCTTGGGCTTCAAGCAATGCCTCTTCCGCTTTCTTGCGTTCTCGATCCTTCATCTCCAGAAGCGATGCCATGTTGTCGAAGGATTGGGCCAGTTGTCCCAGCTCGTCAGACGTATGGGGAAGGTGCGTCCTCGCATCCATTTCGCCGCCGCCAAATCGTTGGGTCGCAACAACAAGCCGACCGATAGGCTTGACGAGCACGAAATTAGCGAGCAGCCATACCAGTGAGATTGCGGCAACAAGGGCAAATCCGAGGATTGCCAGGTTCCTGAACATCTTGAAATTTGCACTGGCGAGCAGCTTATCTTTCGGGAGGCCAACTAACATATTCAAATAGGGCCGCTGATTCTCGCCGAGGAACAGTTGTTTGAAGGCATAAATTCTGTGCACCCCGTCCACTGCGGTTTTCTCAAAAATGCCGTGATCCAAAGCTCCCGATATCTTTTCTGAAATTGGCGTTCCCACGGCGGCTCTATCACTTTCAGGCATGCGAAACAAACGCGCCCCCTTGTGATCTGTGATCACTACAACGGAGCCTTCGGGTAAATTTGCGTTTTTTATAAAAAGAGCGAATTCATCCAGTTTGAAACCGGCGACGAGGATGGCAATAAGATTTTTATCGGCATCAAATACGGGAAAGGCGTAGTTGATCGACTGAACTTTGCTCAGCCGGCCAACGACATATTCTCCGGCCGAAAAATCGCGTGTGATTACCGCATCTTTTATGTGCTTTCGATCGGACAGATTGATACTGTTGGGTTCAAAGGGGGTGGAAGCGGCGAACATATTCCCATCCGGCGTTGCGGCAGCCAGAACGGCATAAAAGGGATACCGTTTGTTCAGCTGGTTGAAAAGCTTGTTGCAGGCAGCACTGTCCAGTCTCTGTACCTCAGGAAACTGTGCCAGGGTACTGAGCATCTGTTTTGTCCCTGTGACGATTTTCTCCTGCTGAGCCGCCAAACTCTGAACTATCAGCAGGGCATTGTCCCTTGCCGCCGCCATTTCGTGTTCGCGCTCTTCCAAGCTCGATGCGATTATAATCCCAGAGGCGGGCAAGAAGAGTATCAGTAACAAAAACGACAACTTCTTTCTGATCGACCAGCAAGAAAGAAGTTCTTTGAAATTTTTATAACCCATTTGCAAACTCGCTATGTAGAATTCCGTTCGGAGTACAATGTTCGCTGTAGCCCTATGCAAAAGAGCAAAATCCGAATCGGCTCGTTTTGGATGACGTCCGAGGTAAGTGGTGCTTCTTTTTAAACTTGCCGACAATCTCCCGTGCCTGACCATAGAGTGCTTGCTAAGAACTCGGCAGGTTATACGCTCCCCCTCGGCAACCGAATAATAAAGGTTGTCCCGATACCCGGCTCTGTTTCAAAAACCAGGGTGCCTTTATGTTTTCCGGTAATAACATCATGGGCAATGGCCAGCCCTTGCCCCGTGCCCTTGCCAACTTCCTTGGTAGTGAAAAAAGGGTCGAAGATTTTGTCCTGGATATGCTTGGGGATACCGCCGCCTGTATCGGCAATCCGAATTTCCACATAATGGTCGTATTGCCTAGTGCTGAGAATGATTCGACCTTTTTCGCCCTCCGGATCAGTATCGTGCTTGTTTTCTATGGCATGGGCGGCATTGACCAACAAATTCAGAAACACCTGGCCCATCTCATCGGCGAGGCACGGCACGGTTTGCAGCTCAAGATCCAGGTCGGTCTCAACCGTTGCCACATATCGCCATTCATTTCTTGAAACCGTGATGGTTGTCTCGATAATTCGATTGAGATCCGCATTGACCTTCTGCTTGCCCCCTGGATGTGAAAATTCTTTCATCGCTTGGATAATGGAGGTGACACGTTGGATGCCTTCCTTTGATTGGTCGATGGCCCGAGGAATCTCCTCCATGAGGTAATCCCAGTCAAGATGGGCAACGATCGCATCCTGCGTTTTGATCTGAGCCTCGGTCACGGCACCTTTCTTAACAGAATCAAGGAGTTCAAAGAAGGTGGCGAGTACTTGAGACAATGCAAGGAAGGACTCGTTGATGAAGTTGATATTGGTGCTGATGAATTGGATGGGAGTATTGATTTCATGGGCGATACCGGCTGCCAACCGGCCAACCGACTCCAATTTCTGGGACTGCAGGAGCCGAGCCAGCAGTATTTCCTGTTCTTGATCCGCCTGCTGTTTCTCGATCGCTCGTTTGATCTGGAGCATCAGCTGCTCAATCTCATATGGTTTCACCAGATAGGAGAAGGCGCCCCGATTGGTGGCCTCAATAGCCGATTCGACGGTGGCGTTGCCGGTAAGGATAATAACCGCCGTGGATGGATGGTCGGCCTTAATCCGTGAGAGCACGTCAAATCCAGAGATGTCGGGAAGCCCGAGGTCGATGAGCGCCAGAGCGACCGTGTTTTCTTGCATACAGGCGAGCCCCTCAGCCCCATCCTTGGCGGCAAGGGTTGCATATCCCTTGAACTTCAGGATATCGGCGAGGGTCTTCCTCAGGCTCGGATCATCATCAATGATGAGAATGACCACTTTTTCCATATCGTATTCCCCTTCCGATACCCCTTACGGGCAATCGATTCTTTTCGACTTCTTTTCATGCTCCCTTGCCTGACGCCTCGTTCTGGTGGCGCGTGATCATTTTTCCCCGGACACCGACTCGAAGCGCTCGAAGGCTTTCTTGAGGGTATGGCGCAGCAATTCATTACCAATAGGTTTGGTGAGAAACTTGTAGATAGCGCCCTGATTGATGGCACTGGTAACCATATCCATGTCGGCATAACCGGACAAGGCGATGCGGATGGTGTGGGGGTAGAGGTGCTTGACCCTGCTGAGGAACTCAAGCCCGCTTATCCCAGGCATCCGTATATCACTTAGCACTACGCCCACCCGGTTGGTGGCCAGCAGTTCGAATCCCTGATCGGCATTGGCGGCGGTGAGTATCCGATATCCTTCCTCACGTAACACCCGCTCCGTAGTCGCGAGAATGAGGGGTTCGTCATCCACCAGCAGCAACGTCCTTTCGGGATGGGTCATCCCTTCTTCCGGGAAACAAAGATGCCGCCCTTCCCGCAACAGTTGTTCGAGTTCGTGGGCAGGCAACGGCCGGCTGAAGTAGAAGCCCTGCATTTCGTCGCAGCCATGGGTTCGGAGATAGCTGAGCTGCCCTTCGGTTTCAATCCCTTCGGCGATCACCCCGAGGTTCAAGTTATGGGCCAGGGCGATGATGGTCTTGGCAATGGCCGCGCTGCCGGGATCGGTGGTAACCTCGCGGACAAAAGAGATGTCCATTTTTAGTTTATCGAAGGGGAAACGTTTCAGGTAGCTGAGATTGGAATAGCCGGTGCCGAAATCATCCATAGAGAGTTGCACCCCCAATCCCTTCAATGCATGCAACATAGTCATCGCGCTTTCCACATCCCGCATGACCATGCCCTCGGTGATCTCCAGCTCCAGGTAACGCGGGTCAAGACCGCTGTCGTACAAAACCTGGGTAACGGTCCCGATGAGGCCTGGATGCCAAAATTGGCGAGGCGAAAGATTAACCGCCATGGTCAGGGGGGAGAGGCCGGCATTTTGCCACAACCTGTTTTGCATGCCGGCTGTTTTCAGTACCCACTCACCGATGGAGATAATGAGCCCGGTCTCTTCCGCAAGGGGGATGAATCGAGCAGGGGAGACCATCCCCAACTCGGGAGTTTGCCACCGCAACAAGGCCTCGATCCCGATCATGCGGCCGCTCGCCAGATCCACCTGCGGCTGGTAGTGCACGGACAGTTCGTCATTCTCCAGTGCCCGGCGCAAGCATCGTTCCATGGTCATGCGCGCCACAACGCGCGCATTCAGTTCATCAGTAAAAAACTGAAAGGCGCCGCGCCCTTGTTCCTTAACACGAAACATGGCCCCATCGGCATTTTTCAACAGCGTCTGCACATCATTCCCGTCCTTGGGATACAGGCTGATGCCGATGCTGCAGGAAATTTCGAACGTATGGGTATCGATTGCGACCGGCCGATTGACAGCGAGCTGGATTTTTTGCGCCACCGCGGCGGCATCCTCGCCCTCCGCCAGGTCCGAGAGCACGATGACGAAATCGTCTCCCCCCTGGCGGGCTACGGTATCGTTTACGCGGACGCAGGTCATCAGACGTTCGACGACAATTTTTAACAGCCGGTCCCCCATGTCGTGGCCGAGACTGTCGTTAATGACCTTGAAATGGTCCAGGTCAACGAACAGGACCGCCACCTGTCGTTGGTGGCGCTCGGCATAGAGTAGCGCCTGGTTGAGACGATCCACCAGGAGGGTGCGGTTGGGCAGGCCGGTCAACCCATCGTGATTGGCCTGGTATTCGAGCTGCGCCTCGTAGCGTTTGCGCTCGGTAATATCCCGGACTGCGGCGGAAACGACGAGCCCTTCGGGAGTTTCCATGGGACTCAGACTGATCTCCATCGGAAATTCACTGCCATCCTTGCGGCACGCGTAGAATTCCCCGCCTTGTCCAAATCGTCTGATTTGCGGGTTCCGGATATACGCTTTGCTGTATTCCTGGTGATGGATAAAACGGGGCGGAACAAGAATCGTCATGTTTCTGCCGACAATTTCAGCGCGGTCATAGCCGAACATCAACTCGAACTGCCGGTTGACCATGAGGATTTCCTGCCTGTCGTTGACAAGCATCATGCCGTCGGGCGCCGTTTCCAGCAATCCGCGGAATTTAGCTTCGCTCTCCCGCAGCGCTGTCTCCGTCTGCTGTTTTTCGATCGCCCGTTTGATCTGGAGCATCAGCTGCTCAATCTCATACGGTTTCAGCAGATAGGAGAAGGCTCCCCGATTGGTGGCCTCTATGGCTGACTCAACGGTGGCGTTGCCGGTGAGGATGATGACCGCGGTGGAAGGATGGCTGGCCTTGATTGCGGAGAGCAGGTCCAGTCCGGAGATGTCAGGAAGTCCGAGATCAATGAGCGCCAGGGCAACCATGTTTGCTTGCAAATAAGCGAGCCCCTCTGCTCCGTCTTTGGCGGCAAGAGTTGCATATCCCTTGACCTTCAGGATGTCGGCGAGGGTCTTCCTCAGGTTCGGATCGTCGTCAATGATCAAGATGACTGCTTTCCCCATATCGTTGTTCGTCCCTCCCATTGCATCGTAAGGCCGACCCGGTCTTTTTCGGCTTTTTTTACGTTCCCCATCCCTCGGATATCGCCTGAACTCCGTTGGTGATGAGGTTCTGTAGTTCCTGCCCCATCTGCAACGGGTCGTTCTTGTGAGGAGAAAGGGGGCTGCGGCACAACAGTATACAGTTCGCCATTTTCCGGAAGGGTGGTATCTGCCGATGATCACAACTATAATAGTATATCACATCGCTGGAACAGTCGTCCAGCGAGCGGGCCATCTTATTTAGTCCGGAACTCGGTTCCCTCAACAATCAGGATCGGGCAAAACCTTTTTTCTGCTTGCATCCTATCGCCAAACCATGCAATAGTGACAACATTATGCACATCTCGCACAACACCCAGCTTGAAACAACAACGCCGCCGGTGGTTATTTTTGGCTGCGGCAATGTCCTGCTCGGCGATGACGGCTTCGGGCCCGCTGTGATCGAGGCGCTGCAGCAGCTCAATCTGCCGGAAACAATCAGCACCATTGATGCGGGCACCGGTATCCGTGAATATCTGCTCGATTATCTGATGCTGCCGACCCTGCGACCGCAACTGCTCATTATCGTTGATGCGGGCTACCGCCAGGACATGACGCCTGGACAGGTACTGGAGTGCGAGGCGACCGCCATCCCGGCGCAGAAAATCCACGATTTCTCCCTGCATCAGTTTCCCACAGTCAACCTGCTTAGAGAACTTCAGGAGGAAACCGGTATTGTTGTTGTGCTGCTCGTCGCCCAGACCGCCACAGTCCCCGACCACATTGCACCGGGACTCTCGCCACCTATGCTTGCTGCCGTGGATGACGCCTGTCACCGGATCCTGCGAATGGTCGCCCGTTATATTACCCTGGAGGTAACTGCACCATGATCTACGAGGTCAAGGTCAATGAACTGGCTGACGAATTCGGGGTGCATCGCAACACCATCCGCAACTGGATCAACTCAGGCACCTTGCCGGCAGTGGAGGGACCAGGGCGCCGCTATCTGATTCAATGGGAAGACTACAAACGGCTCTGTCATAAATTCGGCAGAGAACCGCGCGTTGCCCCGGAAGCAACAGGTAAAACCGAATCGCTCCCTTCCTCGAAAACGACAAGTGCCACCATACCCCCGGTCCGCCTCGGCCTCAAGACCAACCCCCTCTACACCCGACCAATTCAGGCCGACGCCTGCCTGACTTGCGGTTCTTGCGCCGGAGCCTGCCCGATATCAGGGGTTGACGATCTTGATCCGCGCAAGATCATCCGCATGGCCTTCCTCGGCCTGGACGAAGAGCTGCTGGCCAGCGACTGGCCGTGGAAATGCACCATGTGCGGCAAGTGCGAAGTTGTCTGTCCGATGAATGTCGAAATTCTACAGCTGATGCGCCGCATCCGTTCCCGTCGCGATCGAGAAAAAGTGCCTATCGCCATCCAAAAAGGCGTGGTCACCTGTCTGGAAAAAGGCAACAACCTCGGCATCCCCAAGGACGATTTCATTCTTTTGCTCAAAGAATTGGGCGAGGAATTAGCTGAGGGCGCCTGCCCTGGATTTGTCACCCCCATCGATGTCCGGGGGGCCCGAATGTTGGTGACCGTTAACTCCAAACAGCCCTTCGCCGAACCTGAAACCCTGACCTGGTGGTGGAAGATCTTCCATGCCGCCGGGGAATCGTGGACCATCTCTTCGGAAAACTGGGAAGGGGTGAACTGGGGGCTCTATTCCGGCGACTCCAACGCCATGCGTACCATCGTCAAGCGAATCATTGACAACATCGAGCGGCTCAACTGCAAGGCCCTGCTGCTGCCCGAGTGCGGCCATGCCTACTACGCCACCCGCTATGCTCTGGAACGCTGGTTCCCTGAGTCGCTCCAGCAGTTCAAGATTTACACGGTCTTTGACCTTTTGATCGAATATCTGCACGAGAAACGGATCAGCATCGATCCGATCGTCCAGAACCGATTGACCACCTTCCACGATTCCTGCAACTATGGTCGCAAATCGCTGAAAACCTTTGGTCACGGCTATTTCGAGGAGGCCCGGACCTTAACCCAGGCTTGCTGTAAAAAATACGTCGACCTGATTCCTAATCGGGAGGAAGATTACTGCTGCGGCGCCGGCGGCGGGGCCTGGGCCAGTCCGTTTGGAGCTGAACGAGTCTATCACGGCCGGGTCAAGGCCCGCCAGATAGCTGAGTCTGGAGCGAAGCTGGTCATCACCTCCTGCCAGAACTGCAAAGATCAACTGGAAAAATCGCTAAACCGGGAGTTCAACCTCAATATCGAGGTCCAGTTTCTGTGGGAATTGGTGGCCAAGGCCTTGGTCAAGCCAAAGGAACCGCCGCAACCATGATCAGGATCGTTGCCCAATCAAGTAAGCCGCGCGCCCAGCAGGCGACCGCAAAAACAAACGGTACGGTCTCTTATGATGGAACACCAAGAGGTACGATGACACATGCCTGAAAAGACGATGAGCGGTGCAGTCATGGTGGTTGGCGGCGGCATCTCCGGGATGCAGGCGGCCCTGGATCTTGCCGATTCAGGATTCCTGGTCTACCTGGTGGAGAAAACCGGGGCCATCGGCGGGGCCATGCCGCAATACAACAAAGTTTTCCCTACGAACGACTGCTCGATGTGCATTATCGCGCCGAAGCTGGTCGAATGCGGACGGCATCCCAATATCAACATCATGACCCTGTCCCAGGTGTGTGACATCAGCGGCGAGGCAGGCGACTTCACTATTCGGGTCCGGGAATATCCCCGCTATGTCGATACCCGCAAATGTATTGCCTGCGGCCAGTGCAGCGCCCAGTGCCCCAAAAGTGTTGACGACTCCTTCAATAGCAATATCGCCAAACGCAAGGCTATCTTTATAAAATACCCCCAGGCGGTTCCGCTCAAATACCAGATCGACCCCGAAGCCTGCCTCCAGATCAATCAACCGGGATCCTGCGGCATCTGCGCTGAGATCTGCCCGCCTGGCGCTATCAGCTTCGACGCCAGAGAGCAGGAACACGAAATCCGGGTCGGCGCAGTGGTCATGGCGCTGGGCTTCCAAACCTTTGATCCGTCCAAGGCCAAGGTCTGGGGCCACGGCGTCTACCCCAACGTTATCACCTCGCTCCAATTCGAGCGCTACCTGGCCCCGAACGGCCCCACCGATGGCATTCTGGCCCGGCCCTCCGATGGCGAGCCGGTAAAGAAAATCGCCTTTCTGCAATGCATTGGCAGCCGTGATAAAAACCACTGCAATAACGAATACTGCTCCTCGGTCTGCTGTATGTATGCAATCAAGGAAGCGGTCATGGCCAAAGAGGTCAATCCGGAACTGGAGATCTCCATTTTCCATATGGATATGCGGACCTCAGGCAAAGAATTCGACCGCTATTACGAACGGGCCCGCTCCGAATACGGGATCAAGTTTATCCGCTCCCGCATTCACGGGGTGGAACCGAAAGGGACCAAGGGCGACCTGCGGCTCCATTACATCAGCACCCAGGGCAAACAGGTCGAGGAGATCGTTGACCTGGTGGTCCTGTCGGTCGGCCTGGAGACGCCGGACTCGATGGTCAAACTGGCGGAGACCATCGGCATCCATATGACCCCCGACCGGTTCGCCTCCATTTCGGCCTTCATGCCGGTCCACACCTCCAGAAATGGTGTCTTCACCTGCGGCGCCTTTAACGGGCCGCGGGATATACCTCAATCAGTGATCGGCGGTTCCGCAGCCGCAGCCAGTGTGTCCTCGTTATTGGCCAGTGCCCGCCACACTAAAACCAGAACCATCCCCCCCTCGGTTGAACAGGATGTACGGCTCCAGGAACCACGGATCGGTGTTTTTATCTGCCATTGCGGCACCAATATTGCCGGTGTCATCGATGTCGAAGAAATTACCGCCTATGCCGCCACTCTGCCGCAGGTCGTCCATGTGGCGCGCAACCTTTTCACCTGCGCCCAGGACACCCAGGATCGCATCGTCCAGCAGATCAGGGACAAAGGCCTGAACCGGATTGTGGTTGCCGCCTGCACGCCAAGGACCCATGAGCCGCTGTTCCGCAAGACCCTTAAATCTGCCGGAATCAACGAATACCTGTTCGAGATGGCCAATATTCGCAACCAGAATGCCTGGGTGCACAACCAGGAGCCGGAAACAGCCACCCTCAAGGCCAAAGATCTAATCAAGATGGCGGTGGTCAAGGTCGCCACCCAGACCGCCCTCAACCCGCTGCGCATCCCGATCACCCCTTCAGCCCTGATCATTGGCGGCGGGGTGGCCGGCATGACCGCAGCATTGAACCTGGCCAAACAAGGGTTCCATATCCATCTGGTGGAAAAGACCTCGCAGTTGGGCGGCAACGCCCTCCATCTTTTCCAGACCTGGAATGGCGAACATGTGCCGCGATTTCTCAAGGGACTCAACGAAGAGGTGCAGGCCAACCCGAACATCAAAGTTTTTTATAACAGTACGGTTATCGAGGTCACCGGCCATGTCGGCAACTTCAACACCACCATCAAAATCGGCGCGAACCGGAAACAAACAATCGAGCACGGCGCCACCATCATCACGATCGGTGCCAAACGCTACATTCCCGAAGAATTCGAGTACGGCAAGATTCCCAAAGTGGTTGCCTCAATCGAGTTCGACAAGCTGCACATGCACAATGAGACCAGGGTCGCCAACGGTAAATCCTTTGTCTTCATCCAGTGTGTCGGTTCTCGCAACCAAGAGCGGCCTTACTGTTCGAAATCCTGCTGCACGCATTCGATTCAAAGCGCCATTAAGTTAAAAAAAGAAGTCCCGTCGCGGCAGATTTACATCCTCTATCGGGAAATCCGCACCTATGGCCAGCGCGAACGGATCTATAACCAGGCACGGGAGCTGGGCATCATCTTCATCAACTATGAACTCCACGGCCCTCCGCAGATCAGCCGTGAAGAGTCCGGAGTGCTGGTTGAGGTCTGGGATCATGTGCTCCACCGACCGCTGGAGATCAAAGCCGATATGGTGGTGCTGGCCGCAGCCACCCTGGCCAGCCCTGAGGCCGTGGAACTGGCCAACCTGTTCAAGCTGCCATTAAACGCCGATGGCTTTTTTCAGGAGGCCCACGCCAAGCTTCGACCGATGGACTTCAATGTCGACGGAATTTTTGTTGCCGGTCTGGCCCACTATCCCAAACCCCTGGAAGAGTCGATTTCCCAGGCCCTGGCCGCCGCCGCCAAAGCAGGTCGCCTTCTGTCCCGCAAAGAGATTGCCCTGGAACCCCACACCGCCCTGGTCCACCCGGACCTCTGTGACGGCTGTGGTCTGTGCATCGATGTCTGCCCCTACCTGGCCATCCACCTGATAACCTACAAGGACGACGCCGGCACAATCAAAAAATCGGTGACCATCAACCAGGCCCTGTGCAAGGGTTGCGGCATCTGCCAGGGCACCTGTCCGAAACGGGGTATCACCGTTGCCGGTTTTACCTATGACCAGATCGAAGCACAGATCGATGCGGCCCTGGGTACGAAGCAGCAAACCGAGGCATTGCTATGAACCGGGAACAGAAAATTATCGCCTTCTGCTGCAACTGGTGCTCCTATGCCGCGGCCGACCTCGCCGGCATCTCCCGCCTGCAATACCCGGGATCGATCCGGATCATCCGAGTGATGTGTTCAGGCATGGTCCATCCCGAGATGGTCCTGCATGCGCTGGAGCAAGGAGCGGCCGGAGTGATGATCCTTGGTTGCCACCTCGGAGAATGCCATTATATCAAAGGCAACGAGATGGCCCTAGCCAGGTCGGAAGTGATTGCCGATACCCTTGAAGATCTCGGCTACGCAAGCGAGCAGTTCCAGCTCACCTGGATCTCCTCGGCCGAACCGGAGCGGCTGGTCGAAGCCTTCCGCACCATGAGCGGGCGCCTGGCGGTGTTGCAATCCGAACAACCGGCGGACAGATAACGGGAGGCTGAGCAAAGCGGATGCAACCAAAGCTCAGCTTTGAATGGCTGCACGCCTGTTCCGGGTGTGAAATTGCCCTGCTCAATGGGGGCGAACAGCTCCTTGATTTGCTTGGTCAGGTAGAAATCGTCCATTTCCCCCTGCTCATGGATCATAAATACGGAGGTCAGCAAGGCGAAGGTGCGCCCCTCTCGCTGCCGGAGGCCGATATCGGCCTGGTCTCCGGCGGCGTTGCCCATACGGAGCATCTCCTGGTGCTCCAAGAAATGCGCAAACAATGCCGGACCCTGATTGCCCTGGGCACCTGCGCCACCTATGGTGGTATTCCAGCGATGCGCAATGAATGGTCGACTGCCGATACCCTGCGCACCGTGTTTACTGCCGGCACCGGCGACAACGACCCGGTCATGCCCCTTGCCCCTGCCTTTCTCGACCGTGTCTACAGCATTGATGAAAAAATCAAGGTGGATGTCAGCCTGCCCGGCTGCCCGCCCCAGCCGCAATTGATCGGTGCGGTCATCAAGGCGCTGATTAATAAAGAGACATTGCAGCTGCCGCAGAAGAGTGTCTGCGAAACCTGCCCCACCATCAGGGAGGGGGAGAAAAAAATGGCGCCGGTCCGACGGTTTCTGCACAACGCCGACTATGACTGCGACCAGCCGGTAAGTGAAATGCGCTGCCTGCTTGAACAGGGACTGGTTTGTATGGGGCCGGTGACGGCCGGCGGCTGCGGCGGTAAGGACACGCCGCTGTGCCTTCGAGCCCGGGTGCCCTGCCGCGGCTGTTATGGTCCGGTCCGGTCCGGCGGCAATCAACTCCTGGACATGATGAACGCGCTGGCGAGCAACGGCATCGATTACCGCGCCATTGTTGACCGCAAATCGCTGTTGCGCTTCAGCGGCGCCCATGGCCTGCTCAAACCGGCCCGGAAAAAGAACTGATTCCATTTCTAAATCAAAATGAGAACGCGAAGGCAAGCGAGCAGCGACGAGACAGTACCAGTAGTACGGCGAGAAGCGGCACAGCGTAGCCGACAAAGTTACCGTTTGATTTAGAAGTGGAATGACATGCGGGGAGTTGTCTCGCTTATATTCCTGAGGAGTCTGTAGCCATGGCGCAGGTTATCCATATCCATCCGGTCACCAGAATCGAAGGCCATGCCCGTATCGCCATTCACTTAGACGAAGGCGGCCAGGTCAGCGACGCCCGCGTCGAAATTGCGGCGCTCCGCGGCTTTGAACAGTTCGTTATCGGTCGTCCGGCTGAGGAAATCCCTCGGATCGTCAGCCGGATCTGCGGCATCTGTCCCTGGATGCACCACTTGGCCGCGGTTAAGGCGATTGACGGCTGTTTTGGAGTCAGCCCCACGCCCGCCGGCCACCGGCTGCGCGAACTCTGCCAGGTTCTGGCCCACATCCACGACAAGATCCTCCACTTTTTCTTCCTGGCTGCCCCGGATTTCGTCCTTGGTCCGGACAGCGACTTTTCCGTCCGCAATATCATGGGCATGGTGCGCAAAGATCCAGCGCTGGCGGCGCAAGTGGTCCGCATGCGGCAACTGGGCCAGGTCATGCTGGAACGATTTGCGGGCAAGGCTATCCATCCGGTGGCCGGAGTCGTTGGTGGTTTCGCCAAACCGATGAGCACAGTGGAACGCCACGATTTGCAGCGCGACGCCGCCCAGCTGCTCGATTTTGCCTCCTTTGCCCTGGAGTATGCCAAAGAAAAGGTGTTCAGCCGCTTTCGGGAAGAAATGCAGTCCCTAGGCGCCATCACCACCGGTTTTCTCGGCGCAGTCGATGCGCAGGGCAATCTGCAACTGTACGACGGCCTCCTGCGCTTGATGCATCCCAATGGCCAGTCCGTCGATTTTCCGGCAAACGCCTATGAACAGCACCTGGCCGAACATATTGAACCCTGGTCCACAGCCAAGATGGTCTATGCCAAATCCTGGCAGGAGGGTTTTGCTTTGGATCCGGCGGCGCCCAAAGGCATCTACCGGGTCAACACCCTGGCCCGGCTCAATGTCTGCGATCGCATCAGTACCCCCAGAGCCCAGGCTGAGCTGGAGGCGTTCCGCGAACAATTCGGCCGCCCGGCGCAAGGAACCCTGCTCTACCACTGGGCCCGGCTGATCGAACTGGTCTACGCCTGCGAACGGACCCTGGAGCTGCTGGCGGACGACACGATCACGGACCCGGCGGTACGCAATCCGGCCACACCGCAGGCGGGTCGAGGCATTGGCCATGTTGAGGCCCCGCGCGGCACCCTGATCCACGATTACACCACCGATGTCAACGGCTGTATCACCAAAGCCAATCTGATCGTCGGCACCACCCACAATATCGCGCCGATGAACCTGAGCGTGCATCAGGCGGCAGCCAGCCTGATCTGCGACGGAGAATTTGACGAGGAGATCCTCAACCGGATCGAGATGGCGGTTCGCGCCTACGACCCCTGAATTTCTTGCGCAACGCACCGCCTGGATGGCGGGCTTCCTTTGACAGTTACCTTCTACGACCATCACGGCAACAGCATCAAAACCCTACAGCACTGAATTAATATTGGTAAATCAAACTATTGATCATCATTCTGAATCTTCCTCATGAACGATACTATCGAAAAAAAACAGCGAAGGATTGTCAGGGTCGAAGCACCGAACTGTGCTTGCGGCTATGTCGGGCACATGACTGCCGATGAACTCAAACAACGGGCCGCCCACGACGACATGGATCTCTCCTGCCCGGTCTGCGGGCTCATCCACTTAAGCCGGGAAGAGATCGAGGATCTGGAAAAGCAGAAGATAGTCAACTCTAAACGCTATCGAGAAATCCAGCGCCAGGCTGAAGGTGAGGGCTGACACGATCTCGTTTTCCGAGCCCCTTCCCCCCTTGTCTCCTGGTAACGGAGATAACGCTTATGCAAATTGGGCGAAATGGGCAAACGACAAAAAGAGATGGTGCAAACAGCACGGTATTGCTAGAGTATGATCCTGTCTGAGGTATTTTTGCCGCCGCTTGTGACGGCACACGTCAACCTGCCCCAACTGATACTATGCCCCTGGCCGTCAACCGCACCAATATGCTGACAAAATCCCTGGCCATTACCATCCATGGCATGGTCCAAGGAGTGGGATTTCGTCCTTTTGTCTACCGCCTGGCACACCGGCTTGGTCTGGTGGGTACGGTTGTCAACAACAACGACGGGGTCCATATTTATGCCTGCGGCAGTGAAGCCGCCCTGGACGATTTCGTTGCTGCCCTGAAAAACGAAGCCCCCCCGGTCGCCCGGATCATCGACATTGATGTGCAGGCAACCAAACAGCAGCTGAACGCATTCGACTTTCAAATCTTACCGAGCAGTCAAGGAACACGCCCCAGCACGCAGATCGCGCCAGACATTGCCACCTGTACCGATTGCCTGACCGAGATTTTTGATCCGAGCAACCGCCGTTTTCACTACCCTTTTACCAACTGCACCAACTGCGGCCCCCGTTTTTCCATCGTCGAACGAATTCCCTATGACCGACCCAACACCTCAATGCGCCTCTTTCCTCTGTGCGCAGCGTGCAGTCGGGAATATCACGACCCTATGGATCGCCGCTTCCACGCCCAACCCAACGCCTGCCCGGCGTGCGGACCGCGCCTGAGCTGGCATGATGGCAAGGGCCATCCGCTTGCGGGAGATTGCCTCGCTTTAGCGGCGCGTGCCTTAGCTGATGGCCACGTGGTTGCGATCAAAGGACTGGGCGGGTTTCACCTGGCCGTAGATGCCGGATCGACAGCGGCGGTGACCACGCTTCGTGAGCGTAAACATCGCCCCTCTAAACCGCTGGCCATCATGGTCAAGGATCTGGCAACAGCCGCCCGCTTCTGCCATCTTTCACCTGCAGAAGCAGCCCTGCTCACAGCGCCGGAACACCCCATTGTCCTGCTCGATCGCTTGCACACAGCAGAGTTGACAGACGGGGTAGCCCCCGGCCTCGGCGTCCTCGGGCTGATGCTGCCCTACACCCCGCTCCACCATCTGCTGCTCAATCAGCCCCAAGCACCGCTTGCCCTGGTGATGACCAGCGGCAACCGCAGCGACGAGCCGATTTGCACCGGTAACGAGGAGGCACTGCGCCGGTTGCACGGACTTGCCGATTTTTTCCTGCTCCATGACCGGGAGATCGTCACCCGAGTTGATGACTCGGTCGCCCGGATCATGGCCGGCGCAACCCGCCTGCTGCGCCGGGCTCGCGGCTATTCGCCGGTTCCCGTCCTTTTACGCCAACCCACCGCCGACATTCTGGCCTGCGGCGCGGAAATGAAGAGCAGTTTTTGTATTATTCGCAATAACGAAGCCTACATCAGCCAACATATTGGCGAACTGACCAGCGCAGAAAATTATGATTTTTACCGGGAAAGCATCCACCACCTCCAGGCTGTTCTTGAAATAACTCCAGCGCAAACCGCCTGCGACTGCCATCCCGACTATATCAGCACCCGTTATGCCCAGAGCCTGAAATTTCCCCGCCACGAGGTCCAGCACCATCATGCCCATACCGGGGCGGTGATGGCCGAACAGGGGCTGGAAGGCCCGGTGCTCAGCGTCGTGCTCGACGGCAGCGGTTACGGTACCGACGGCACCATCTTTGGCGGCGAAATCTATCGCGCCGACAGAAAGGGCTACCAGCAACTCGGGCGCTTGTCGCACCTCCTGCTGCCGGGCGGCGACCGGGCTGCCCAGGAACCCTGGCGAATGGCGCTGTCCCTGCTCTATCAGGGACTGGGAACTGCCGCCTTTGCCGAGATCAACCAGCCGCCTGCTTTGCTGGTCATCACCCCAGAAAAAAAAGCACTGCTCGGGAAAATGCTCACCAAACGGCTCAACTGCCCGCGAACCTCGAGCTGCGGCCGCCTTTTTGATGCGGTCTCGGCCCTGCTGGGGCTTTGCCTGCAGAGCGATTACGAGGGCCAGGCAGCCATGCTGCTCGAACACCAGGCCTCACTTGCCACCCCTGGCGAAGACGCCGCACCCTATCCAGTCGCGCTCCGCGAGGAAGCGGGCCTCCTGATTATCGATTCCGCACCGCTGGCCGCCCTGATTCTCCACGATCTTGCCATCCAGGTCCCGATCCCGGCCATTGCCCGTCGTTTCCATTGCTGGCTGGCCGAATCACTGGTGGCCCTGCTTGCAACCCTGCGGCAACAGACACAGCTCGCCAACGTAGTCCTCACCGGCGGCTGCATGCAGAACAAACTGCTTTTCGAAACCCTGGTCGAGCAACTGGACCAGCATCAATTCACTGTGTTCACAGGCGAACTGGTACCGATGAACGACGGCGGCATCAGTCTCGGCCAGGCCTTTATAGGAGGTGTTCCCCCATGTGTTTAGCCATTCCCATGCAAGTAGTCGAAATCAAAGGCGGAGCGGATGTCCTGCTCGATCCCCAGGTCGCCCTGGTTGAAACCGACGGTATCCGCAAAGAGATTCGGCTGGAGATGGCGGATCGGATTCCGCTGGTCGGCGAATACGTCATCATCCATGCCGGTTTTGCCATCCACACCCTGACCGTGGAGGATGCAGAGTACAACCTCAGCCTCATGCGGCAAATGGCCGAGTCCCTGGAGCAGCAAGGACGCCTGCCTGGAGTACCGGAATGAAATGCGCCGACGGATTCCGCAGCCTGGAAATTACCGCGCCCCTGGTGGAGGAGATCAGACGCAGCCTGACCAGGCCGCTGCGGATCATGGAGGTCTGCGGCACCCACACAATGTCCATTTTCCGCCACGGCATTCGCTCGCTCCTGCCTGAAGGCCTCACCCTGCTCTCCGGGCCCGGCTGCCCCGTCTGTGTCACCCCGACCGGTCATATCGACGCNTTTGTTGCTGCAGCCCGCCTCCCTCAGGTGACCATTGCCACCTTTGGTGATCTCATCCGGGTTCCGGGAAGCAATGGATCCCTGGCCACGGCACGAGCAGCCGGAGCCAGAGTGGAGATCGTCTATTCACCCATGGATGCGCTGACCCTGGCACAACAGGAGCCGGAGCGCATCGTCCTTTTTCCTGCGATCGGTTTTGAAACCACAGCCCCGACCATAGCTGCCACCATCTTACAGGCCGAGCAGTTGGGGTTAACCAATTTCCTGATCATTGCCGCCGGCAAGACTATACCCCAGGCGCTTGAGGCCTTGATGGCCGACCCGGAACTCCAGGTGGACGGCCTGCTCTGCCCGGGCCACGTCAGTGCCATCATCGGTTCCGAGGCCTACCGGCCGCTGGCAGAGAAGCACCATCTGGGTTGCGCCGTAGCCGGTTTTGAACCTGCGGACATCCTTGCCGGACTACTCAGCCTGATCCGGCAAAACAATACCGACACGCCCCAGGTCGACAACTGCTACACCCGGGCGGTGACTGCCAGCGGCAACACCAGGGCCCAAGCATTGATCGACGAGGTCTTTGCCCCGGCCGACAGTGAATGGCGCGGCCTTGGGACCATTCCCGGCAGCGGCCTGGCGCTGCGGGAAAAATATTGCCGATTCGACGGCATGCGGCAACTGGCAATCCCGCTGCACCCGACCAAAGAACCCAAGGGATGCCGATGTGGCGACATCCTCAAGGGCCGCCTGCTACCACCCGATTGTCCGCTTTACGGCAGGACCTGCACCCCTCTGCAGCCGGTCGGCCCCTGCATGGTTTCCAACGAAGGCACCTGCGCCGCCTATTACCGGTACAGCGGGCAAAAAGAAAGCCGCCGCTAGATACTAGAAGAGGTAAAGCAACGACGCCTTATTGCTACCTTGAAAAAGGTATTGATATAATTACATAAATCCAAGAACTTGCATCGAGCGTATGTCCGGCTTGTTTGTCAAAACATTTTTGCCCACCACCCCTTTCTAGTATCAATTTTATTGTATTTTTTTATCAATATAACTTACAATAGTTATAATTCCCCAGAAAGGAGCGCTCCAGGCTCCTTGGCTCAATATTTAGACCTATCATTGCGCTGCCTTAGCGATGGGCGCACCGATTGTGCAAAGTGTACAATCAAAATAATTGCGTACCGCCAAGGCACATTTTTCCTATATCCTTTCATCGCATCATCGGGATTATCCCTTTTCACGGCATAGGGCAACCCAGGGATATAGATTGTAGATGGTGATCAATTACTCAATCACCATGGACGCCCCGGTTTATATTGTGCGAGTTGTGCAAAATGTAATAATTATTGCACAGGTTAATTTTTACTTTTATACAACCCATAGAAAAGATTTCAGTACCATTTTTGCAAATTGAGCTGTGTCTGGTCGTCATACGTACATAGGCAGTGTAACTGTACATCAAGGAGGTAGCAGATGAAGTCAAAGGTTGTGGACAACAACGAGAATCTGTTGAGTGGAGTGACTCGCAGGGATTTCATGAAGTTCTGTACAGCGGTGGCGGCGACGATGGGCCTGCCGCTCGGTATGGTCCCAAAAATAGCCGAGGCCATTACCTCGCCCCAAAGACCTCCCGTGATCTGGCTGTCCGGTCAGGAGTGCACCGGCTGCGTCGAAACCTTGCTCCGCACCAATCACCCTTCCATCGACAGCCTGATCTTTGATCTGATCTCGCTCGAGTATTCCGAGACCCTCAACGCCGGGTCAGGCCATCAGGCCGAAGCAGCCCGTGCCAAATCGATTGAAGCCAACAAGGGTAAGTTTATCCTGGTAGTGGATGGCGCTATTCCGGTCAAGGATAAGGGCATCTACTGTATGATCGCCGGTAAACCGGTACTCGACATTCTCAATGAAACTGCGCCGCTGGCCGCTGCGGTCATTGCCATCGGTTCCTGCGCCGCCTGGGGCGGAGTTGCCGCAGCCTCTCCCAATCCTACCGGGGCCACCCCGGTCCATGAGATTCTGAAAGGAAAAGGCATCCCGGTGGTCAACATCCCTGGTTGCCCACCCAATCCCTATAATTTCCTTTCCACGGTCATCCATTACCTGACCTTCAAAAAACTGCCGGCTCTGGATGACAAAGGCCGACCGAAATTTGCCTACAGTCGCCTCATCCATGAAAACTGCGAACGCCGCCCGCATTTCGATGCCGGTCGTTTTGCCGAGCAATTTGGCGACGAAGGTCACCGCCAGGGATTCTGTCTCTACAAGCTGGGCTGTAAAGGCCCTGAGACCTATAACAACTGCTCGACGCTTCCCTTCAATGACACCCCCGGCTGCTGGCCGGTTGCCACCGGATCACCTTGCTTTGGCTGTTCCGAGGAGAAGGTCGGATTCAACAGTCCGTTGTTCTCCAAGGCCAAGGTCGTCTTCCCGACCCCTCCGGCCGGGCATACCGATGCGGTTCCTGAAAAAGGCGGCGGGGCCAAGGGATTTGCCTACGGTGTTGCCGGGGCTGCCATCGGAGCGGCTGCGGTGGCCTTGACCAAACGTGACGGCAAGGAAGACTGATCAACCAGCTCGGGAGCGCGAATACCATGGCAATAAACAGACGGGATTTTCTTAAATTTTCGGCGGGTACCGGCCTGATGCTGACGGCGGGCGCCACGCCCGGCAGAGCCGCAACTGTGCCGCAACTGCCAAAGGATGCTGTGGGCATCCTCTATGACTCCACCCTCTGCATTGGTTGCAAATCATGCATGGTCAATTGCAAAACAGCAAACTCAGAACCCGGTGGTGCCCTGTATCACAAGGAAACTGCTGGTAAGATACCCTTCGAATTTCCGAAGGAGGACAAAATCTACGATGCTCCGGAACGTCTTTCCGACAAGACCCTGTGCATCATTAAAGCCTACAAGGGAGGCGAAAAAGCAGCCGCAAGTGACAAGGGCGGCCCCGCATTTTCCTTCATCAAGCAACACTGCCTGCACTGCATCGAGCCGGCCTGTGTTTCGGTCTGCCCGGTGGCGGCGCTGCAAAAACAGAAAGACACCGGAATCGTCACCTATAATAAAAACAAATGTTTCGGCTGCCGGTACTGCCAGGTGGCTTGCCCCTTCGGCATCCCCATGTACGAGTTTGAAAAGGCCTCCCCTTCGGTGGTCAAGTGTCAACTCTGCAATCACCGTTATGCCCAGGGCAAGTACTCGGCCTGTTGTGAATTCTGCCCGACCGGCGCTTCCATATTCGGTAAGGTGACGGATCTCCGGGAAGAGGCAAAACGGCGTCTGGCCCTCAAGGCCGGCGACAGCTATGCCTATCCGGTCAAACGGGTTGACGGCACCGAGCGCACCGTTCAGGTTGTGGCCAATTACGTCAACCATATCTACGGCATGGACGAAGCTGGCGGCACCCAGTACCTCATGATGGCCGGTGTGCAATTTGACAAACTGGGCTTCAACCCCAGGATAACGAATCAGGTCTACCCCGATTTTACCTGGAGTTACGTATCCCATGTGCCGATCCTGATAGGTTCCCTCCTGGTTGCCGGCACGGTAACCCGACTGGTGACCCAGAGACTGGATAAAAAGAAGAATGATGCCGAGAAGGGGGATGCGTCCTGAGTGGCTCAGGCGCCTGTCCTCGCGGAGAAAGTTATCAAGTGACGCAAGTCCCCTTGCAAAGAGCATGTAAAGGAGAACCAACATGGCCAGAAAAATTACCATTGATCCAGTAACCAGAATAGAGGGTCATCTGCGCATAGATTGTGAAGTCGACAACGGCAAGGTCACCAATGCCTGGTCGTCGGGGCAGATGTGGCGAGGCATTGAAATCATCCTCAAGGGCCGGGACCCAAGAGATGCCTGGGCCTATGCCCAGCGTATCTGCGGCGTCTGCACCACGGTGCACGCCATGGCTTCGGTCCGAGCGGTGGAAGATGCTCTCAAACTGGAGATTCCGCTCAACGCACAATTCATCCGCAACATGATTGTCGGGGCGCATGGCGTCCATGACCATATTGTCCATTTCTATCAACTCTGCGCCCTGGATTGGGTGGATATAGTTTCCGCCACCACTGCTGATGCCAAGGCCACCGCCATTCTGGGACAGAAGCTTTCCGACTGGAAGGGTAACAGCTATCAGGAAATCAAGGCAGTCCAGGACCGGTTGAAAAAATTTATCGGCACCGGCCAGCTTGGCATCTTCGCCAGCGGCTATTGGGGCCATCCGGCAATGAAGCTCTCGCCCGAGGTCAATCTTTTAGCCGCCACCCACTACCTCCAGGCACTGGAGTATCAGCGCAAGATCAATACCGTGGTGGCAATTCTCGGCAGCAAGACCCCGCATATCCAGAATCTGGCGGTCGGCGGCGTTACCAATCCGCTCAATCCCGACAGCCCGGCCAACCTGACCATTGAAAAACTGTTCCACATCAAGACCCTGATAGACGAAGTAGGCGATTTCATTCATCAGGCCATGCTCACCGATGTGGCTGCAGTCGGCGCCTATTATGCCGAGTGGACCAAATACGGCGCCGGCGTTCTTAACTACCTGTCAGTGCCTGATATGCCGATGGATACCAAGGGCAAGGTCTTTGCCCTGCCGGGCGGCTACATCCCTGGTGGAGATATTACTAAATTCACCCCGATCACCAGCCAGAAGGATAAAATGCTCTACGACAATATCAAAGAGTCGATCAAGCACTCCTGGTACAACGGCAACTGGGATCGTTCCCCGTATGAGGAGGAAACGGTGCCCGACTACACCGGCTACGATTACGACAAAAAATATTCATGGGTCAAAGCCCCCACCTTCATGGGCAAGCCCGCCCAGGTCGGCCCGCTGCCCCATGTGGTGGCGATGTACCTCGCCGGCCATGCCCCAACTAAAAAATATGTCGATGCTACCCTGCAGGGTGTCTCAGCACTGGCGGGAACCACGGTGGGCATCCCTGCCCTCCATTCGACCATTGGCCGAATCGCCGCCCGCGTTATCCGCTGTGCAGTCCTCCACGACACCCTGAATGTGCAGTGGCAGGCCCTGATCGATAATATCGGCAAAGGTGACCTCAATACCTTCAACGCCCCGGTCTTCCCGGCAGGCGAGCAACGCGGCACCGGCTTTCATGAAGCACCGCGAGGCATGCTCTCCCATTGGGTCGTTATCGAGAATGGCAAAATCAAGAATTACCAGGCAGTCGTTCCTTCCACTTGGAATGCTGGTCCCAGGAACGGTGAGGATGCCCTTGGCCCCTACGAAGCCTCCCTGGTAGGCAATCCGGTGGCTGATGCCGAACTGCCGCTCGAGGTGCTGCGCACTATCCATTCCTTTGATCCCTGTCTGGCCTGTGCTATCCACCTGGTTGACGGCAAGAAGACCCCGATCACCAAGGTTAAGGTTTTATGATCGAAAATTCTGATGTGAAGGCACTGGTCCTGGGCATCGGCAATTTGCTTATTGGAGACGAGGGCGTCGGCTGCCTGACTGTCGAGGCACTGTCCCGGCGCTACACCCTGCCGCCTTCAGTGGAATGTGTAGATGGAGGTACAGCTGGGTTTGAGCTGCTCTCCATGATCGACAGCAAGGAGCATGTTATTCTAATAGATGCCCTGCGCAACGACATGGAACCGGGAACTGTGGTCATGGTTGAAGGCGAGCATGTGCCCAAGGCGTTCATGGCACGCACCACACCGCATCAGCTTGGCATCTGCGACGTTCTGGCCGCAGCCCAGCTCACCGAAATCATGCCCAAGCACCTGACCCTGTACGGGATAGAACCCAAACAGATGGAGGTCGGAATAGGCCTCACACCTGAAGTGCAGGCAGGAATGGAAAAAATCATCTGTGCAGTGGTCGATCAACTTCGTCACTATGGATATGAGGTGAAACACAATGGAATCGAATCCGAACATTAAAACCTGGACGCCGGCGACCATCGTCATGGTCCTTTTGATTATCGCGGGAACTGCGGTTGCCGTTTATCGAATGGTCCTGGGACTGGGTGCCGCTACCAACCTAAACGACGGTTATCCCTGGGGCTTCTGGCTGGGAATGGACGTCCTTGGCGGTATCGCCATGGCAGCGGGCGGCTTTATCATTGCCTGTGCCGTCTATCTGTTCAACTGGAAAAAATACCGACCTATTGTCCGGCCGGCCATCCTTACCGCTTTTCTCGGCTACCTGATGGCGGTGGTCGCCCTCTTCTTTGATATCGGCCACCCCTTCCGTCTTTGGCACCCCTCGATCATGTGGCAGTATCATTCGGTCATGTGGGTTGTCGCCATGCATGTTATCTTCTACACTACCACCCTGGCCCTGGAGTTCAGCCCTATGCTGCTTGAGCGGATGGGATGGGAAAAACCCCTTCGGTACGTGAATAAAATCATGATCGGCGCGGTTATTTTCGGGGTCATGCTCTCCACCCTGCATCAGTCGTCCCTGGGTGCGGTCTTTCTGATTTCTCCGTCGAAAATGTCGCCGCTCTGGTGGGACACCAAGCTGCCGTTCCACTTCCTGGTCTCCGCGGTGTGCATGGGTCTCTCCATGGTCAGTCTTGAAACCATGCTCAGCGGGAAATTCCTCCAGCACAAGGTGGACAAAGAAATTTTCTATGGCCTGGCAAGAGGATCGTTGATTGTGCTCAGTTTCTATCTCCTCCTCAAAATTTACCAACTGTTTACCGTCGCTAGCCCAGGAATGGCTTTTGACGGGTCGGTTGAAGGCAACATGTACCTGCTGGAAATGCTCTTGGGGGTAATCGTCCCTGTAGCTCTCCTCAGTAGCAAAAAAATGCGGACCAACATTAACATGATTTTCTCGGTCAACATTCTGGTTATTGTCGGGGTGCTCCTCAACCGGATGAATGTCTGCTTGTTCAGCCAAGAAAGCTACAACACCTGGCGAGGCTTCTCCTATTCTCCGTCCTGGATGGAGTTTCTCCTGTCGCTTGGTGTTGTTGCCCTCGGCGTATTTCTCTACAAGATGTCGGCGAAACACCTGCCGCTTTTCTCGCACTGATCTAACTGCTCCCCCGGTGCGATCAATGTGTCCGGCAGCTGTTTGATGAAGAACCCCCATGTAGGGAAGTCTATTCTCCTTCTTCCTTGCGTGGGGTTTCTTTTTTGAATCATCGTCCCCAAAAAAGACCCACTTTAAAGGCATCTTCCTTTAATCACTTATTATTTTCCACAAAATCCAATGGAATTATTAAAACAAATAGCATTAGTTTCCAGCGGGATAGCAATTTTACTGTTGGGGGCACCCCTGACGCATGGCATTGCCGGAGAGGCCTGTCGGGAATTGATCCAAAACAAATGTTCTGCCTGCCATTTCGTCAAACACATCTGCCCGAAGATTGAACAAGGACAAGGAATCCTCTCCTGGAAATGGACCATCAGGGCGATGGTCAAAGAAGGTCTGGTTGTTACCGATCCGGAGCATGATCGGCTCGTGGACTGCCTGGCCAATCCTGATGAAAAGGTCAAGTCGCTTTGTCCTGCGAATAAGTAAAGATTTTAAAGCATCTTGCCCCTTTTATCCTGCCCGTTCTTGAAACATCGCCTTCTGACGATACTTCGTTATCCATACGAGGTGCCCCTTGCAATCCCTCATCGCGTGGATTAATCTTTTTTGCTATATGGAAGATCCCCCGTTTCTTGAACTTTGAGCCGTTCACAATTGTGAAGCATCCTCTTGTTCCCCTCAATGGCAAACGTCACGAGCCTACCGGCAGAACCGGTTATGTACCTGTTTGTTTTGAGAAGTACCGAGCTACGCGGAACCGGGCAAAGTATTCTAACTTTGCGAGGATAGAATTTTGAGCACAACACAGCAATTAGGCTAAAAGGCAAACCTTATGGCAGACTTAAACAACTCCCGCCTCTCCATGAAAGCAGATGCAATCATCAGTCTTGACCACGGCAGCGGCGGCTTGGCCAGCCAGAATCTTATCAGCGGCCTGTTTCTCAAATATCTGACCTCTCCTCAGCTGCGGGACCTGGAAGACTGTGCCATGCTCGGTGAATATGCCGGACGCATCGCCATGTCTACCGACAGCTACGTGGTGGATCCACTCTTTTTTCCGGGCGGCGATATAGGGGCACTGGCGGTCCACGGCACCATCAACGATCTCGCCATGCGTGGGGCTGTCCCCATTGCCCTCAGCCTGGCCCTGATTATTGAAGAAGGCTTCCCCGTCAGCGATCTGGAGCGGATTATCGCCTCGGTTGCCCGCTGCTCAGAAGATGCCGGTGTGGCTATTGTCACCGGCGACACCAAGGTGGTCCCCAAAGGCAAGGCAGACGGCATCTTTCTCAACACCACCGGCATCGGCATCGCTTCGCATCGCCATGATATTTCAGGAAAGAAGGCACGACCACGCGATGCGGTCATCATATCCGGAACCCTCGCTGATCATGGGATTACCATCATGAGCAGCCAGGCCGGGATCGCCATTGGCGGCGATATCGCCAGCGACACCCAGCCCCTGCACCGCCTAGTCGGCGCCCTGCTTGAAGAAGAACCCGGAGTGATCCATGTCCTCCGCGACCCGACTCGTGGCGGCCTGGCCACCAGCCTCTGCGAGATTGCCAATGCCTCGGGGGTTGATATCACCATAGAGGAAGATCGGTTACCTATCAGACCAGCGGTCGGCATTGCCTGCGAAATGATTGGCCTGGATCCGCTGTATCTCGCTAACGAGGGCAAATGCATCATTATCTGCGCGCAAGAAGCGGCGGACGATGTCCTGAAATTAATCCGACAAATGCCGGAAGGCCGTGATGCGGCCCTGATCGGCCGAGTCGAAGGTGGTTGCGGGGGCCGGGTCTGTCTGACCACCCGGATAGGCGGGACCCGTATACTCGAACCACTTACCGGCCAGCCGCTGCCGAGGATCTGCTGAAGCCCTGCGTCTCTTCCCTGTTACCGGAGCTTGAATACCGATGCATGAACTATCGCTCGCCCAAAGCCTGATTGAGCAACTGCTCGATCTTGCCAAAGAGCACCAAGCGGAACGAATAACCAGAGTGACGGTGACCTTGGGACCATTTTCCGGTATCGTCCGGGACTCATTTGAGTTCGGCTTCGACAATCTCAAACAATCCCAGGATGCTACACGCAAGGCCGTTCTTAAGCTGGAAACACCGGACCCTGTGTATATCTGTCTCGACTGCGGCAAGGTGGCAGTCATTCCCTTTTCCTCGGAAAATGACCGTCTGGAATCAGTACGGTTAGGCCCGTTTGCGAAAAAATGTCCCTGGTGCTGCTCGAATCGGCTTTCACCAAAAGGCGGGACTGAACTCATTCTTAATCAAGTAGAAATGGAGTAACCTCATGTGCGATACCTGCGGCTGTCAACTGCATGAACATCATCATCACGATGCCAAAGTAGTCGAGGTCAACCGGAGTCTGCTGGCAGCCAATCAGAAGCAGGCCGATTCCAACCGGCACCACATCGAAGAGATGGGGGCCGTGGCCATCAATATGATTTCCAGCCCTGGCTCTGGCAAAACCACTTTGCTGGAACATACCATCGAGGCCCTGAAGGATACGGTCCGCATCGGGGTGATCGAGGGGGATATCGAGACCGAACGCGACGCCGACCGCATCCGCGCCAAAGGCGTGCCAGCGGTTCAGTTGACCACTGGCGGCGCCTGTCATCTGGATGCGCCGATGGTGCATGGCGGACTCCATGTCCTTGAGCATTTTGCCAAGGGCGGCAAATATGACCTGATTTTCATCGAGAATGTCGGCAACCTGGTCTGCCCAGCCACCTTTGATTTGGGCGAGCACCAGCGGATCATCCTGCTCTCGGTCCCTGAAGGCTCCGATAAACCGGCAAAATACCCGGCCACCTTTAGGAGCGCCGACCTGCTGCTGATCACTAAAACCGACCTGCAGCCCTATTTTGATTTTTCCATGGAAGAGGCCAAAAAAGAAGCCCTCCTCCTCAAGCCAGGCCTGGGAATTATTTGCCTTTCCGCCACCACCGGTGACGGATTCACACAATGGATCGACTACCTGAAGTCGTTGCTGAAAAATTAATCCAGCCATTCAACGCCACGCCCTCTCTCGCCATACTCTCTGCCGGCAGCCATGCAACTGCCGGCAGATTCTTCGCAAAATCAAGACACCAACCCAACGTGACAATCTTGGTTTGCACTTTAATGCAATCCTATGTTACCATTTGCAAACTACACGATACAGTTGTGATGTCGAGGTACCAACGCAACGCACTGTATTTTCAACATGTTTTTTTGCCGTTAAGTATGGCGCGCCTTTTGGATACCGTTTTATCAAGAGAACCAATACGAGATACTGAATTGTTAAAGATTCTCACGTCATTGAACGAGAATGAGCCCAAGGTTAAGATAAACTAACCTCTGTACCGGTCACCCTCCTTTCCGGGCAGCGTGGATGTTCAGGCAAACGCATGCATCTCCCCAAACCGCAAAAGATTCAAGCCAAGTTTATCTTCGGACTGGTATTGACCTCCACGCTGCTGGGCATTGTCTTTTCCATCGGTTTTTACCTCCACATGCGCAACGTCCTTGAAGAAGAAGTTCGCGACAAGGCCAAACTCATCCTCATGCATGTGGATTCCATTCAACACTATGTCCGCGACGTTCTGCGCCCGGCCATGTATGAACGCCTGCCCGACGCCTTTATCATTCAGGCCATGTCGTCTTCTTACATCTCACGCAAAATCATGTCCCCGGTCAACGCCCCCCGCGACGGCACGACGTACCGCCGGGTCGCCATTGATGCCCGCAATCCCGATTACGAGGCAAACACAATTGAACGTGAGCTGATCAACTACTTCCGCAATAACGTCAACCAGAAGCTGTGGCAGGGATACAAGGACATTGACCGAGAAAAATACTATCTTATGGTGCGCCCTATCCGTTTTGAACAGGAGTGCATGTATTGCCATGGCGAGTCCCAGGATGCACCCGCCGAACTGCTCAAACTGTATGGCGACCATGGGTTCGGTAAACAATTGGGGACCATAGCCGGCGTCGATTTTGTCGGTATATCGGTGCGCAACAGCGTAGGTCGGGTGGAACAGACCATCCTGACCTATTTTGCCTTTTTCGCCCTGGCATTTCTGCTGGTCTTTTTCACAGCCAACGTGCTGTTCAAAGTATTGGTGGTCAACAATCTCAAACGACTCAACTCTGTTTTTCGCCGCAATGTCACGGATGTCGAGGGATCAGCCCTGCTGCATAAGCTGGAACAAGGCGACGAGATCGAGGAACTAGTGGATGGCATGGAACAGATGAGCGAACATCTGTTCCAAGCTAGGAGCCAGTTGCAGGATTACGCCGAAAATCTGCGCCGGATGGTTGATGAGCGGACCGACGCCCTGACCGGTGAGGTAGAGGCAAGGCGGGCAGACGTGCGCCTGTTTGTTCGGCTCCTTGAGGATATGTATAAAAGCAAGTCCAGGGCCGAACTCTGGCGCCTGGCTCTACCGCAAATCTGCAAGCGGTTCGGTGCCGGACGGATCGCTTATGTCTGCACCATGGGTGCGCAGAGTTCTTTTGTCTGGCCCGAAACCGACACAATGCCTGTTCTGCCGGAGAATTTTGTCGAGGTCTTGACTGGCAGCGCCTGTGTCGCCAGTGACAACCGCATCTTTGTCCCCGTTGAATCCAGTACCGGCAACGCGGAGGGCCTGCTCGTCCTCTGGTGGCCGACCGCAGCCGAGGCTTCTCGGCATGACCGGGATGTGCTGCAGGCTCTGGGCAGGCAGTTGGGGATTGCGGCTGAAAATCTAACCGCTATCGACAGCCTGTTCCGTCAGATGAACGTCCTGGAAACCATTGTCGAAGGTATTTCCGATCCGCTGGTGCTCATGGATGGTGGTTGCACGGTCCTTACCGCCAATCAGGCGGCCAGAGCCCTAACCTTGGAATTGACCGAGGGTGAGCGGACCGACGGCAATATCCTTTCCCTCTTTTTTGATCTCCATTCGGACCAATGCCCCCTGCGTGATACGATCTTCCGCGGCACTCCCGATTTACGCGAGGTCAACCTGGCGAGTGGCCGATCCTTTGCCCTTTCCCTATATCCCGTGGGAGGCCGCGACGGCATCACCGATCAGATCGTCGTGTATCTGCGGGAAACGACCATGGAAAAACGGATGCTGATGCAGGTCTGGCAGTCCGAACGCATGGCCACCGTTGGTAAACTGACCGCCGGCCTAGCCCATGAAATCAACAACCCGCTGGGGGTGATCCTCTGCTATGCCGGCCTGCTGCGGAAGTCGATCACCGATCCGCAACAGATCACGGATTTGGATGTGATTGAACGGCATACCCGCCAGGCCCAGCGGGTATTGCAAGACCTGCTCAACTTTGCCCGGCCCAAAGCAGCTGGTTCGGGTACGGCGAACGCCTGCGCCGTCGCCGCATCGGTGACCGAGGTCTTTTCAGTGCAGGCCGTGAAGAAAGGGGTACACATAACCCTCGACTGTCCTGCCGAGCCCCTCAAGGTCCGCATGGGGATAGGCGAGTTGGAGCAGGTGATCAGCAATCTGGTAATCAATGCCCTCGATGCGGTTGAGGATCAGAGCGGGGCAATCCGTGTCCGGGTTTTTGATACAGGAAACGGCATGATTGCCATTGAGGTCGACGACAACGGAGCGGGCGTGGTTGCCGACGATGTGGCGCATATCTTTGATCCCTTTTTCTCCACCAAGGAGATCGGCGCCGGCACCGGCCTGGGTTTGACCGTTGTCTACGGCATGGTGACCGATGTCGGTGGCAAGGTGGAGGTGGACCGATCTGCGGAATTGGACGGAGCCCGATTCACCGTCTTGTTGCCCGCCGCACCTGCCGCACCCTGGGAACCCTGAGCCTGTCACGACCATGTTAAACAACGAGCGTCCATGAGCATCCTCACAACACTCCCTTCAAGCTCCAAACAAACCGGAATAGTCATCGTCGACGACGAGCAGGATTTTGCCCGCGGACTGGCCCGGCTGGTGTCCGGACATTTCACCGACGTACAGGTAGAGGCGGCCCTGAGCGGCAAGGAGGCCTTGCGGATGCTGGCTGAACGCAAGGTGCATCTGATGATCACCGATTTGCGCATGCCCGAGATGAACGGCATGCAGTTGCTGGCCGAGGCCTTGAAGCTTCATCCCGATCTCAGCATGGTGGTGCTCAGTGCCTACGGCACCATCGAAACTGCCGTAGAGGCCCTGCACGCCGGAGCCTATGATTTCCTCACCAAACCCATCGAACCGGATCAGTTGTTCCGGGTGGTGGCAAAGGGGCTGGAACGGAGCCGTCTGTTGGAGGAAAACAACCGGCTCCGGCAGATCCTCTCCCGCCAGGATTCTCAGGTCGAACTGGTGGGAGAAGGGCCGACCATGCGTAAATTGCGACAGACCATCGCCGCTGTTGCCCAGTCCGACTACACCGTGTTGATCAGGGGAGAATCAGGAACCGGTAAGGAACTGGCCGCCCGTTTGATCCATCGGATCGGGGCCAGGGCCGCTCAACCGTTTTTGGCAGTGAACTGTCCCTCTATTCCGGAAAGTCTGCTGGAAAGCGAACTGTTCGGCTACGTCAAAGGCGCCTTCACCGGGGCGGACAAAAATCATAAAGGCTTGTTTTCGGCGGCGGACACTGGCACCCTCCATCTGGACGAGATCGGCGACATCAGTCCAGCCGTGCAGACCAAGCTGCTACGCTGCCTGCAAAACGGTGAGATTCGCCCGGTCGGCGCCAACGACACCGTCAACGTGGATGTCCGGGTCATCGCCTCCACCAATCAGGATCTGGAGGCCTGCCTGAGAAACAATACCTTTCGGGAAGATCTGTACTATCGGCTCAATGTCTTGACCCTCACCCTGCCCCCTTTAAGGGAACATCCTGAAGATATCCCCCTGCTTGCCCGGCATTATCTTCGCAGGACCTGCAGTGAAATGGGATGTACCGAGAAGGAAATGACACCGGAGGTGTTGCAATGGATGTCAGCCTGCCGCTGGCCGGGCAATGTCCGCGAACTGCAGAATTTCATCCGGAGAATGACGGTGTTCTGCTCTAAGGAACAGATGGACATGCCACTGGTGCATACGGTGATGGAGGGAGGGAGTGGGGCTCAGTACCAACAGGGTGTTTCGCCCGTACGAAAGACGTTGCGGGTTGCCTACAAGGTGGCCAAGGCCGATGTAGTGAACACTTTTACCCTTGAATATGTCAGGGACTTGCTGACCTTGACCAAGGGCAATGTCTCCGAGGCAGCACGGATATCCGGCCTGTCCCGGGTAGCACTGCAAAAAATTCTGGCGAGGTTAGGCGAGAAAGCCGCAATCTTCCGGGCGCAGGGTATTTCATAAATTTCGTTCCCCGACTTTGAGGATACAGTTTTTAAAACAGGACAAAAAAAAGAGTGTTGGTTGAATCCGTGCAAGCCATGATCGGTTTTCACGATAACGTAACTGAACAACAAAGGAGGTTCTATGGCTCAGGAAAGCGCAGAACAAGGCAAATCGCGAGAGGGCGGGGGTTGGATCAGCGAGGATTGGCTGGCTCTAATCCTCGGACTTATCATTTTCGGACTCAGCCTGGGGTCGTTCAAAGGAACGGACCTCCTCGGCTGGGGCGCAAAAACAGGCGTCTGGATTAATCCGAGCAAGGCAATCACGACCATATCATCCCAATATCAGGCGGTGAAAGGCGAGATCACCAAGATTGACGGCCAAAAACTCACCCTGAAAAACAAGGAAGGCAAGGAATCGACGGTCACGGTAGATGGCGACACCTCCAAATTGACGAAAGGGCAGCAGTATGAGAAACCCGGTATGTCCTCAATCATGTCGGTCACGCTCACCTACCTCTTTGCCCTGGCGATCATGACCTTAGGCGCAGTTGCCTTGGGATCCAATGTGCCGAAATTCATGTTCGGTTTCACCCTGGCCTTCTGGCTCAGTTATCTCTGCTGGTTCATGGGTAGTTTTGCTTACGTTGCCGCCACCAAGGATCAGGCGGTCAAGTTCGGCATCCCGTGGTCGATGAGCATGAGCGGCGAGTTCGGCTTCATCTTTGCCCTGATTCTCGGCTTGATCATCGGCAACTTCTTTCCCGGCCTTGCCAACATGATGAAAGAGGCGGCCCGGCCTGAGTTGTACATCAAGACCGGTATCGTCATCATGGGCGCCGGCCTGGGCATCAAAGCCGCTGAATCCTTCGGTCTGGCCTCCAACATCATGTTTCGGGGATTTTGCGCCATTGTCGAGGCCTATCTGATCTACTGGGCGGTGGTCTATTATATTGCCCGCAAATATTTCAAATTCAGCCGTGAATGGTCGGCCCCTCTGGCCTCGGGCATTTCGATCTGCGGCGTTTCCGCTGCCATTGCCACCGGTGGCGCCATCAGAGCCCGGCCCATCGTACCGATCATGGTCTCCTCGCTGGTCGTTATCTTTGTGGCCGTAGAGATGGTGATTCTGCCCTTGCTGGCCAAGTATTTCCTCTGGACCGAACCTCTGGTAGCCGGTGCCTGGATGGGACTGGCGGTCAAATCCGACGGTGGCGCCATCGCCAGCGGCGCCATCACTGACGCCCTGATTCGTGCCCAAGCTATGGACCTGGCGAACATTAACTATGCCGAGGGCTGGATCACCATGACCGCCACCACGGTGAAGATGTTCATTGATATCTTCATCGGTGTCTGGGCCTTTATCCTGGCTTATATCTGGTGCGCCAAGATCGATGTTAAGCCCGGCCAAAAGGTTGATGCCGGCGAGATCTGGCATCGTTTCCCCAAATTCGTCATCGGCTACGTGCTGACCTTCGTCATTCTGGTGGTGATGTGCTGGCCATCAGCCAAAGTTATGGGACCGGCCGAAAAAGAGGCCGCCGTACTGAAGGCCTCGGCCACCTCCATCGAAACCAAGATAAAGGCAACCACCGATGCCACGATGCTGACCGGCCTCAAGACCGAGTTGGAGAGTGTTAAGGGTAAGCAAAAGGTTGTGAATGAAACAATGAAGGCACCCAAGAGCTTCCTCAGTAAGGCAAAATCCTCCAGCAACCAAGGGGATGTCTTTAGGGGACTCTTTTTCCTCCTCTGCTTCTTCACCATCGGTCTGGTGTCCAACTTCAAGAAACTGATGGAGGAGGGGCTCGGCAAGCTGGCGGCAGTCTACTGTATCAGCCTGTTCGGCTTTATTATCTGGGTTGGCCTTTTCATCTCATGGCTCTTTTTCCATGGCGTCAAGCCGCCAACAATTTAGCAAGGAGACACACACATGGAACAGCACAAGCAGCCCAAACTGGCTGAAGAAATGAAAAAAATGGAATACGAACCCATGCTGCCGATCGAATTGTCATTGGTCCGTTGGAGCATCGGCATCGGTGTCGGTGCGCTTTTTTTCCTGTACTACTTGAGCCAGTGGCTTTTTCCGGGAGGACATTGATCTAGCAAGTGGCGCTACTACCGTGAGGCCGAGATTCGCATGACAGTCAAGGCTTCACGATATTCTTGGAGGCGTTGTTCCCACGGGGACAACGCCTCTTTGTCGTTGTGGACTCAGAGGTGCAGGCCCGATTGATCAAGCCATCTCTTCCTTTTTCATTAGTGATCGCCGTTTGGCAACTGCCCAATAACGCTACTGCCCTTAGAGCTCGAGTCCGTGGGCCTCGAGAAGAGATGCGTCGGCCAGAAGGTCGAGCATTGGTCCGTCGGCGGCAACAGTGCCGTTGTCGATAATGATCAACCGTGCACAAACAGCAGCGGCGCGGGACAAATCATGGCTAGCCACCAACAACGTTCCTTTGAAGTCATGCATAATTGCGGTTATGGCACGAGAGGCACGCGCATCGAGATTGGCCCAGGGCTCGTCAAGGGCCAAAATTCTTGGCCCACAGGCCAAAACAGCTGCCAACGAAGCACGCTTTTTTTCGCCTCCCGAAAGATGATGCGCGCAGCGCAGTTCAAATCCGGAAAGCCCAACAGCCGACAGTGTCTGGAGGACTTGCCGGTTCACTTCCTCTTCTGATTTCCGCTGATTGCGCGGGCCAAAAGCTATATCTTCGCCCACCGTCGGACAAAAAAGCTGATCATCGGGATACTGAAAGACCAGGCCGAAAACAGAGGGGTCAGACGACACGAGAGCCGTTTGCGGCGGACCGCAGCCTCCAATTTCCACTCTGCCTTCAGCTTGCAGCAGCCCTGCCAGGCAAAGCAGCAACGTGCTTTTACCAGCACCGTTCGGCCCGGCCAGACAGACCTTTTCCCCGTTCTCGATGCGAATGTTCACACCGCGCAGGGCTTCTGAGCCATCATGGTAACAATAGCGGAGGTCTACGACATCAATAACCGGCGTTGGATCACTCATTGGACAAAGAGCCTTACTGTAATCAGTATCGAAATAATGACGACCAACCCTATCCTTTCATGTATGGGAAACCATGAGGAAGCAGAGGTCGGAATCTGCCCATTGTAACCACGCAGATGCATCGCACCATAAACCCTCTCCGCACGTTCGTAGCTGCGGATAAAAAGGTTACCTACCAGTTTTCCCACAATAACGGCTTGCGGCAGCCACTTCGGAGCATACCCTCTGGCGATTGCGGCGCGACGCAACCGGGTGGCCTCGTCCATAAGGATATGCAGATAGCGATAGGTCAGCGCCAGCATATCAACAAAAATCGTTGGGATACCGAGCCGGCGCAATCCATCTAAGAGTCGACCAAAAGGGGTTGTTGCCACCAGCAAGATGAAGGCAACCGCTCCGAGCATGGATTTTATGGATGTACCTGCGAGCATCCATAACCCGGTTACCGAGAGAGGTATTCCCCAAAGAACAATCAATTCACCGCCACGAAAAAAAGGCAGCCCTAACGCTACCAGTGCCGAGAATGGCAAGACCATCAACGCCCGTTTGAGGACAAATCCCAAGGGTACCCGTGACAGTGCTACCGTCCAAAACAATAATCCTGCATAGATGACGAAGGCCAGGAGATGCCGAGGAGGGATGGAGACCTCCAGGACAACGAAAAGAAGGCTCAGGATGATCTTGGTTCGGGCATCCAGACGATGGACGTAGGAATCCATCCGGCTGGAACGGTCAATAAATCCATGACCCATTGGCGGAATTATTTCATTGCGGAGTTGTCGGTTTTGGCGGGTACGCGCACCATAAACCGGATAGCCCCAAATCCGAAACCAAACGCAACGATGGCGCCGATAACCCCGGCCAGGCTGGTCGAGATATTTCCGAATTCGATGCTCTCGATTTTGTATTCAGGAAAGAGTACGTTTTGCCACACAACCTTGTCCTTTGCTCCAGCCGCCATAAAGCCTTTTTCCTCAGCGACCTTCTCAAGTCCATCGGGAATATGCATCACTCTCCTTTTCTCAGAAAACCAGCTTAACGGCCGTGTCCAGAGTGCCACCTCGTCGGTATTTCAAACCCATCGACTTTGCTGTAGGTTCCTGCCCAAAGACGGTCGTTGACAGGCATGACAAAGCCGTTGTCACCATACGATTTTATTAACCATTCTCGACAGAAAAAACCACGGTTTCAGAACATCTGATTAGTATTGAAATCATTTTTACCAATCCCGCAAGAAGTCCTTGCCTGGTCTGCTGCCAGCCATGCAACAAAATGCAAGTATACGCGTATACATTCTTATATTTGGCGAGATAATCACCTTTTCACAATAGGGTTAAAAATGTGAGGCTGATATTCGCATAACCGCAAGGGCCGCACGATATTCATCAAGGCGTTGTTGCCACTGGGGCAACGCCTCGAAGTCGTCGTGCCACCGGGCCAGTTCTTTTTCTTGCAAGGACAGCCGTCCATCGGCAGCGGCAATTACGGCTTCGGGATAGTCCATTCCGAAGAGCTGCCGACGCTCTTCAAGCTTGGCTCGCGTTTTCTTCACCACCTGTTGACAGTGATTGATCTCCCGGCTAATGGAGATCTCATATTCATCGGTGTGCATTGTTATTTGCCTTCTGTGTAGGAAGAGGGAATATTTTTCTAGCCCAGCAGGATCAGGCCTGCCATCAGACCCATCGCCGGATCGGCGGTTGAAGCCGCTTGTTCTTCTATTTTTCCGAATTGCCAACCAAGGAATTCCGTGAGGAGCGTGAAATTGACGCCCAGAGCCGAGAGCGAAGGCCTCGCCTGGGCCGCGTGCGGACAGGCCAGGTTTGCCTCTAAGACCACGCAAACATCCTGTTGCGGACAAAAAAGCTCTTTGCAGGAACCGGTGGCCAGCCCTCTGGCCAGAGGCCACCCCAAGGTGCAGGCCTCCTGTTCGATGGCGGCAGCAATGCTGTGGATGTTTCGTGCAATTGCAAGCCGCTCCGGGCCCATCAAGGCTGCAACCGGCGCATCGATCTTAAACACCAACACGTGATGATAGTTCTGCAGCAATTGCCTGAAAACGTCTGGCTGCATAGCATGGGGCGGACAGCCGGGGGCCAGACCGTAACTCGGGCAGCGGTGCGGCTCGGCACAGAGAACGGCAAAGCGATCTTCCACTATCAATACATCTGCCGGGACAATCACGGCTGCCGTGGCACCAAGGGCACGAGCCAACTCGGTTAAATCATCCATCCTTTCTTTATCCGGCGCCATTTTCACTCAGCCCTATTTAACCAACCGCCGACGCATGGTGGTGAGCGCCAGGAAAAGGAAGCAGAGGGTGAAAAGCACCAGATAGAACACGCTGAGCAGCGGCGGGGTCTCCACCCGGCCCAGACAGAACAGGCGGGTGAGCTCGACCAGATGATAGAGGGGAAAGACTAGGGCCGCTGACTGGGCCCAGGCCGGTAAACCGGAGACCGGAAAGAAGGTGCCGCTGAACAGAAACATAGGGGTGATGAAGAGGAAAATCGGTAAATTGAACATGTCGATAGACGGGGTAATCCCGGTAAAAAACATGCCGACCGAACCAAAGGCCAAACCGCCGAGGAAGGCCAGAGGCACCACCAGCAGTCCCGACGGAAAAGCAACAAAACCAAACAGGCCCAGGACAAACAGCATAACCGTCGCGGCAGCCGCAGCCTTGGTCGCACTCCAGACTATTTCAGCGAGAATGATTTCTTCCAACGACAGCGGTGTGGTCATCATGCCGTCAAAGGTCTTCTGGTAATACATCCGGACAAAGCTGGCGTAGGTAGTCTCAAAAAACGAGTTGTACATGATGGAGATGCCGATCAGGGCAGGCGCCATGAACTGGGTGTAGGTCAGCGCCTGACCGCCATACCTGAGATTGGTCACCAGGCCCTGAAAACCAAGCCCGAAAGCCAAAATATAGAAGGCCGGTTCCAACAGCGGTACCATAAAATTAACCTTCCAGATCTTGCGGTAGACGATCAGGTTACGCCGCCAGACACTCAAAAAACGCCAGGAGATGTTGCTTATCCGGATCATTCGCGCAACTCCCTGCCGGTGAGACGGAGAAAGACATCTTCCATGGTGGCCGAACGGAAGGTGCACTGTTCCGGACGAAAGGTGGTGCGGACGGCCTGCTCGATTGTGTGGTCGCCGTTACTGTAGATGATCAAGCGTTCTCCCATCTGGTCAAAGCCGATACTCCGGTCAATAAGGAACTGCCGCAATTCCGGGCCGGCTCCGCCCACCTCGATGATCGAGGTGCCGATATGTTCCTGGATCAGCCCAGCCGGGGTCCCCTGAATCAGGATTTTGCCGTGGTCCATAATCATCAACCGGTCGCACAACTGGGCAGCCTCTTCCATGTAATGGGTGGTCAGCATGAAAGTTTTGCCCTGGGCCCGTAGATGCTGTAGCCGTTCCCACAACAGATGCCGGGATTGGGGATCAAGCCCGGTGGTCGGTTCGTCGAGGATGATCAGTTCGGGATCGTTGATCAGGGCGCGGGCCAGGGTCAGCCGCCGGGCCAGGCCGCCGGAGAGTTCCCCGACTTTGGCCTCGATCTTCTTTTCCAAGGCAAAGAAATGGAGCAGCTCTTCCGCCCGCTGCCGAGCCTTGCGCGCCGGGATACGGAAATAGCCGGCAAAGATCAGCAGATTCTGGAGAACGGAAAGATCCGGATCAAGGGTATTGTCCTGCTGACAGACGCCGATGCGGGAGCGGATCTGCCGCCACTCGGTCTCGATGTCGAGGCCGAAAACCCGCAAGCGGCCTCCGCTGATCGGTGCAAATCCATAGATCATGCGGATGGCCGAGGTTTTGCCCGCACCGTTGGGTCCCAGCAGGCCGAAGCACTCCCCCGGCTGCACCTCGAAGGATATACTATCTACCGCGGTGAACCCATCGTATTTTTTACACAGACACTCAGCTTGAATAATAGGGTCCATAGCCGCTCCCGATACACGCATCCAGTTCTCCGATTTGTTCCGATCGCTTACCCTTCGAGGCCACTGTCCACCCTTTCACAGTCGATCCTGCCGTCGATTCAGATCCTGTTGCCGTGGCGTAGCAGACTCTGCAGGCTGCGATGGGCCTCGAGATACCGTGCATCCTCGGCATAGGTGGCCGGATAGACCGCAGGGACCGGATGGTGCTGCAGGTCGCGGTCGACATTGGTAAAGGTGAACAAACAGGAGTTAGACAGGGCCTTGGTGGTCCGATCCCGACTGATCCGCTCGATCCCCGCCTCGACACAGATAAAGCTGTCATTGGTGTAGACCACCCGCGAGGTGAAGTGCAGTTTGTCACCCATCCGTACCGGGTGGAAGAAATTAATACGGTTGACCGCCGCAATGATTGAACGATCCGGGGCCACCAACTCCGAACAAATCGAGGAGAGTTCAAAGGCCCGCCGGATCAGGTAGCCACCGAAAATCATGAACGGCACATTTTCCTGCTCCGGGTACATCCGTTCCCAGGCATCTGTTTCCAGACGGCGACAAAGATGGCCGGAAACCCCTGATTCTTCCTGGGCTTGGTGCAGACCGGCCAGTAGTTGATATTCCTCACGACTGGGGGGTTCACGCAGCGCCGCCTGCTGGTGGCGATATTCTTCTCTACGGGCCAGCGCCTTGCCTGCCCGCCGTTTTTGGATCGGTTCGACATACTCCAGAGGTGGCAGCACCACGCTGACCATCCCTTCACCATACCCGGAACGTGCCACCATGGTGAAATAGCAGGAAGCGATATGCTGCGTGGGCTCACCGAGTTGCTCCACCCGGATGCCGATTTCCAGCGAACTGCGGCCGACATGATTGATACAGGCGGCAACCGTCAGATCGCGGGTTACATCAACAGCACGGTGAATGACGATGTTATCGATGGCCGCAGTAACGACTCGGGCGGTGGGGTGGAATTGATTGACGTATTGCAGGGCGGTTTCTTCGGCCACTTTGTCGAGAACTTCCAGCAGCAGGCCAAAACGAAAATTGCCCTGGAGCGGTTCATCCACCACCATATAACGGCGACGCAGGGCGGTATCGCTGCCGAGAAGAAGGGTCTGGTGGAAAACGGTATCACTTGGTCGAGTCATGGTGTTTTACTCATAAGATATTGATGAATTAACCTATTTTGACATTTTAAAAGAGTAAGGGATGGACTCTGATTTTGCAAGGGACGAATCGTTACTACCGCCTGTCTTTTCTCGATACACTCCTGGCCATGGCGAAGAAGGGTGCGCCTGGAAAGGAGCAGCCTACTGCGCCCAGACAATAGCCTCTTGCATATTGCCGCATGCGCTCCGGTCATTAATTCGGGGCACTCCTGCTCAAGAAATTTTCCTCCAGGAATTGTCCATAAACCTCAAAAAAGCGGCGAGACCCTTTCCTTACTTGACATTGTGCAAAATGTTGCATTACATTTATGTGCATCCACACACGGGAAGGTGACCGCATGCTCCAGCAACAGCTCACACTGACACCCCGGCAACGGGAATTTTTTGAATACCTGCGCGAGCGGATCAACAGCGGTACAGGTGCGCCCAGTCTCCGCAAGGCAGCCGAGGACCTCCAGGTCAGCCATACGGCGGTCGCCAGCCTCTTGCAGGCATTGCAGGAAAAAGGATGGATCCGGCGCGAAGGTCGCTACAGTCGCAATCTGACGCTGCTGGCAGCAGATGCCGGCAACGCGGCGTTCACAACTCCCCGAGGACGCGCTGTCCCGATCATCGGCAAGGTCGCGGCCGGCCTGCCGCTCTATGCCCAGCAGGAATGGGATGGGAGCGTACTCATCGATGCCACCATCTATCGGGGTGAACATCTCTTTGCCCTCCGGGTTCAGGGCGATTCCATGCAACAGGCCGGGATCTTTGAGGGGGATCTCGCCATCTGCGAGCCCCGCCAGTTTGCGGCCAATGGCGAGATTGTGGTGGCGCTGATCAATAACGAAAATGCCACGGTCAAGCGCTTCTTTTACCGGGGCGACCACATCGAACTGAGGCCGGAAAACGACCGCTACCCGATCATGACCTACGGCCTGGGCGAGGTCTTGATTCAGGGCAAGGTGATCGGTATCCAGCGCGGCCCCGAACAGATGGCCGCCCTCTAAGCCAGCCAGAGGGGGCACCGCTGGCGCCCCGCCCCTTTTCCATAGGGACTCGCGACGTCTCCCCTGCCGAAGGGATCGATGCCGACATCCCCACCCCGCCAGCTGATCTGCACCCCGCCGCCATCGCCACAACCGTTCCGCACAAATGTACAGTTTACCTTTACATTATCTGTACATTTATTTACTATGGCGCCATGGAACGAAAGATTATTCATCTTAACATTGCCGACTTCAGCGTCGCTGTGGAACGGCTGCTCGACAGCAGCCTGCGAGCCAAGCCCCTGATCATTGCCGAGCCCTCGTCCCGTGCCGTGGTCTATGACATGAGCGATGAGGCGTACGGCGAGGGGGTCCGCAAGGGGATGCAACTCAGCGTCGCCCGACACCGTTGCCGAAATGCGCTCGTCCTGCCGCCCCGGCCCGAGCAGTACCAAAAGGCCCTGAGCCGCTGCCTGGAGCACGCCCTGCACTACACTCCCCTGGTCGAGCGTTCCAGCGGCAACGGCCACCTCTATCTCGATGTCACGGGCACACACCGACTGTTCGGGTCGGCTCCGGACATCGGCTGGCGGCTGCGCAAGACGCTGCGCCTGGATCTGGGGCTCGATCCCATCTGGTCGGTTGCCCCCAACAAGCTGGTCGCCAAGGTGGCGAGCCGGCTGGTCAAGCCCTGTGGCGAGTACATTGTCGCCGACGGCGAGGAAATCCCCTTTCTTGCTCCCCTGCCCCTGGCCCTGTTGCCGGGTGTATCGATGGTTGACCTGACTCGGCTGCAGCATGTCAATATCCGCAAGGTGCATCAGGCGGCCGCCCTCTCGGTCCAGGAACTCAGTGTGCTGTGCGACCAACGGGCCCGCTTCCTTTATCAAACAGTCCGGGGCATTGACCCGACTCCAGTTCAACCCGCCGGTGCCGCCAATACCGATTTTGTCCACCAGCACACCTTTGCCCCGGACAGCAACCAGGAACAGGTGGTGCGTGCCGCCTTGGCCACCCTGGCCCAGCAAGCCGGCTCTCGTTTGCGGCAGCAGCATCTCGGCTGCCGCCGGGTGGCCGTGTCCCTGCTCTATACCGACGGCATCGGCGTCACCCGCCAGGCCGTGGCAAAACTGCCGGTCATCGATGACCCGGCCCTGGAGCAACTGGCGGTGACGGCCCTCTATCGCGGCTGGCACCGACGCGTCCGCTTGCGACAGATCTCTTTGGCCTGCTCCCAGCTGCAACATCCGGTGCAGCAGCTATCCCTGTTTCAGACGCTCGATCGCAGGCAGGAGAAGAACCGGCAGCTCAGCGAGGCATTTGACGCCATCCACAAGCGCTGCGGCAGCGGCAAGATCTACCGTGGCCGGCAGCAGCCAGCGGTTGCAGGCGTTCAGTAGCCAGCATGATCGGCCTCGGCCTCCATTCCCATTTTTCGCTGATGCGGAGCACCGCCAGCCCCAGCGCCCTCTGCCGCCAGGCCCGTCAGCTGGGTTACACTACCGTGGCCCTGACCGACAGCAACAACCTCTACGGTCTCTGGCCCTTCCTTGCCGCCTGCGAGACAGAGGGGCTGACCCCAATCATCGGCGCCGAAATCCGAACCGATACCCAGCGGCTCTTCTGCCTGGTCAAGGACCGTGCCGGATATCGCAACCTCTGCCGTCTGCTCACCGAGCGCCACTGCAACCCCGCCTTTCAGCTGCCATCATCCTTGGTTAAGTACCACCCGGGGCTGGTGCTGCTGGCGCCGCAAGAGACCCTACTGCAGCATTGCCGGGATATCGGCGCGGACACGGTGGCAGCCCTGGTGGGGCAGCCTGATCAGCACAACAGTCGTCTCCGACAAACAGCCCGCCATTTAGAGATTCCGGCCGTGGCCATGGGCGATATCTTCTTTTTGACTCCCGAGGACTACCCCTCGTACCAACTGTTGCGCGCCATTGACAGCAACAGCTCGCTCTGCCGGTTGCCGCAGGCGGAAACGGTGACCACAGAAGCCCACCTAATGCCCCCGGACGAATGGGCCCGCCGCTTCCATCTCTGGCCGGAGTGCCTGGCACAGGCAGGCATGATTGCTGAGAGATGCAGCTTCCGCACCCCCTTCACCGGCCTGATTATGCCGCCCTGGGAACAGGAAGATCCGGACACGCAGCTCCGCCGGTTGGCCTTTGCAGGAGCCAGCCACCGTTATGGCACCCCTCTGCCTCCAGCCGTGACCACCCGGCTCGAGCACGAACTGGGCATCATCGCCACCATGCGCTTCTCCTCCTATTTTCTGGTGGTGCACGACATCGTCGGCCCAGTGGCCCGTACCTGCGGCCGCGGCTCAGGCGCCGCCTCCCTGGTTGCCTATTGCCTGGGCATCACCAACGTCTGTCCCATCCGCTACAATCTCTATTTCGAACGTTTTCTCAATCCAGGCCGCACCGATCCCCCTGATATCGATATCGATTTCGCCTGGGATGAACGGGATCAGGTGCTGGCCTCGGTGCTACAGCGTTTCGGCTGCCAGGCAGCTATGGTGGCCAATCACGTCGCCCTCCAGCCCCGGATGGCAATCCGGGAGACCGCCAAGGTCTTTGGCATCCCCGGTGGCGAGATCAGCCGCATCACCAAAAAACTGCCCTGGATCTGGCAAACCGATGCGGCCGACGGCGGATTGCTTGCTACGCTGCGGGATCTGCCCCAAATGCGGGGTATAAATTTTTCCGGTCCCTGGCCGGAAATTTTGCAGCGGGCAGCCCGGATCAGTGGCATTCCCCGATATCTCTCGGTCCACCCCGGCGGAGTGATCATCACCCCCGGTCCGGTAGTCGATTATGTGCCGGTGCAGCGGGCAGCCAAAGGGGTACCTATCATCCAGTGGGACAAAGATGGGGCGGAGACGGCAGGTTTGGTAAAGATTGATCTGCTTGGCAACCGCAGCCTCGGGGTTATCCGGGATGCGATCCACCAGGTGCAAGAAAACGGCAGGGCCTTTACCGAGCAGGGCTGGCAGCCGGAGGAGGATGCCGCCACGCAGAGCACCGTGGCCCAAGGCCTGACCATGGGCTGTTTCTACATTGAAAGCCCGGCCACACGGCTCTTGCAGCAGCGGGCAGCGCAAGGCGATGTCGAGCACATGGTCATCCACTCCTCCATCATTCGGCCGGCTGCCAACGAATTTATTCGCGAATACCTGCGCCGTCTGCACGGCGGTGCCTGGCAGCCGCTGCATTCGCTGGTCGCCGGAGTGCTCGATGAGACCTACGGCATCATGGTCTATCAGGAGGACGTGTCACGGGTTGCGGTGCAATTCGGATTTTCCCATGCTGATGCTGATCGCTTGCGTAAAATCATGTCGAAGAAGGACAAGGAGCGGCAGCTCAAGGATTATCAAAAGCAGTTTTTTGAGAACGCCGCCGAGCGCGGGGTGCCGGAGGCGACCACCAGCCGGATCTGGGCGATGATGATGAGTTTTGACGGTTACTCCTTCTGCAAGCCGCATTCGGCGAGCTATGCCCGGGTCTCTTTCCAGGCCGCCTACATGAAAACCCATTTTCCGGCAGAATTCATGGCAGCGGTGATCTCCAACCAGGGCGGGTTCTATTCGACCTTTGCCTATGTTTCCGAGGCGCGACGGCTGGGCGTGACGATCCTGCCGCCGGATGTGAACGCAAGCGATATCCCCTGGCAGGGACGACAGCAGCAGGTGCAGGTCGGATTGATGGCCATCAGCCGGCTCAGCAGCATTACGGCCAGGCGCATTGTTGCTCTGCGGCAGCAACGACCCTTCATTTCGATGTTTGATTTTCTCCAACGGGTCCAGCCCGGAGAAGACGAGGCTACCGCGCTCATTCACTCCGGAGCGCTGGATGCATTGCAGCCTGTAGCAGAATCAAACCGGAGTACCCTTTCCTGGCTGCTCGCCAGCTGGCAGAAAACGCGCAAAACTGCAGGCGCCTCGCTGTTCCCCCTTGACCCGACGCCGCCCCCCCTGCCTCCGGATGACCAGCGAGAGCGACTTCGCCACGAGTACAGGGCGCTGGGGTTTCTCTGCGGCATCCATCCCATCACTCTTTTTGCCGAGCAGCGCCAACGGGCCGGAGCCCTGCCGGCCAGAGAGCTGGTCCGCTTGCGCGGCAGCGGCGGGGCTCATCGCCAACAGGTTCGCTTTCTCGGCTGGCTGATCACCGGTAAAATTGTCGGCACCAAAAAAGGTGACCCCATGGAGTTTCTCACCTTTGAAGACGAAACCGGTCTAGTGGAGTGCACTTTTTTCCCCAAGGTGTATGAGCGCTGCTGCCATCTGCTGTACGGCAAAGGACCACTGCTGCTGGAAGGCTATATGGAGGAGGACTTCGGGGCCCTGACCTTCACGGTTGAACGCGCAGCCGGGGCGCAGAACACTTTCTTCTTGGCCCCACCTCGCACACAATCAATCCGGATCCGAGGCTTGCACGGAAAGAGCCTACATCCCAAAGGTTTGCACGTGAACACCGCTACGGTGCATCCAGCTGATCAAAAAACCTGTCAATAATGCCACCAAAAAGAAAAGGCATGCCGAACTTGCTTGACAAAGCGTCCGGGATATTTTAGTAATCGCGCACTTAGACAGAGCATGGCCCCATCGTCTAGTGGCCTAGGACACTGGCCTCTCACGCCGGCAACAGGGGTTCGAGTCCCCTTGGGGTCA
>TBL_comb47_HYPODRAFT_10000038_pt1 | contig 146180 bp, 135 predicted proteins | sample TroBogypolimnion_40_FD_10682 | JGI IMG/M metagenome (IMG submission 10682)
TTGCTGAATAATACCAAGCCGTTGAAGCTAGATAGTATCATGACGCGCAGTAAAACCATAGTGAAATATTAAGGGTTATGCCAAAATATCAGCACGTTATCGTTTTCGGACGGACACTAATTATATAACAACACAAAGCTATTGTTCCAGACACCACAATAAACCCGACAGTTAATGGCAAAACAATATCAAGTAGAATTTCCCTGGTGAACAAGAACTTAAATCCAAGGCTATAAATTAGGTTGAATTGTTCAATTAGGCCTATCTTGTTTACTCCAAGCATAAAACATCCCACGGCGGCCGCGAAGGGAAGCATGAAAATCGTAGTCCAATGATTCGTTGCCACAGCACCCGCTATTGCAGCCAATCGGTTAAATCTGAATATCGAAGCTGCCACCAAACTTGCTGCCACCCCTGGGCCGGGGAGAACTCCAAGGAAAATTCCAGCAGCAGCACCAGCTGCAATTTTATGCGGAGTATCTTTGATACGAAAAAATTGTTTGAAAAAATTTCTCATAGAGCCAGTAAGTTGGAGGGAGGTTAGTGCTCTTAGAATTATAAATAAACAAACCACGGATTGTGTATCCGTGCCACAACCCGTGGTTCTATCGTTTTTCTACCACAACAAAACATCTAAGGAATTATCACTTCTTTTCGTCTTTATGTTCGATAGTGGCCGCCGGATTTAATTCGTCAGACATTACCTTCTTGAAAGCTTTGATGCTCTTCCCGAGCCCTTCTCCAAGTTCTGGGAGCTTTCCTGGTCCCCAGATGATCAGAACGACACCTAGGACAACAAGCATATGCATGGGTTGAAAAAGACCTTCAAGCATGATGTTCCTCCTCCATAAGAAAATTAAAGATGGTAAAAAATACCACTCTGAGGACGTCCAGTCAAAGGCTATTATTGAAAACAAGATGGCTTTGATTCACTGGGCAGTAATGTCGTCTGCAGCAGACTTTTCCGTCATGCTCCTTGCCAAAAAAATAAAGGCCCCCATCCACCAACTGATAGGAGGCCAATGTAGAAGCAAGTTTCTAGCCATGCCATAATCCGAATAACAGAGGCTTAAAATCGGTAGCCACCATTTAGCCATTCCGAATCAATCAATAGCCTTTTTCATACAATCCGGCGTTTAAAAATCTGAATAAAAAAAGCAGAATCGTTTAACCCTGCCCAAGGTAAATCCACATAAAAATCTTGAGTACCAAAAAGAATTCTTCCCAGTTGCATATTTCTCAGTATATATTTCAATATATCGGAATGCTGAAGTCTTTCCGACTGTTTTTAGGAATAAATCTTACCTCTGTTTTCCTCCAGTATGATCTTTTCACAAACAAGTTGGCGCACCGTCTGCTTAGTAATGCTGCTCACGATTGGTCAGGCGGTATTGTTGTACCATGTTGTTCAACCCCATCATGAACATACGACAGCCAATGCCAATACCACTTCGCGTATTGAATGCGCGATCGATGATTATCTGGCCTCAAATGTACCTCCTCCTCACCTGTCCATTCCTAGTTCCTTCTGGGAATGGGTGACATTTCTCCTTCCTTCACAATTCATCTCGCCGTATCTCCCTCAAGCGCTAGTTGCCCGTGGACCGCCTCTTCTGCCTGTTGTTTAATATTATTCGAAACTGCAATCACGCCTAAAGGGTGATGGTGTTTCCAGTGTGCAACGATTGACAGAAAGAAATTCAATAAAGGATTGAGCCGGATTCAAGCCGGGTATTCCTAATACGGTTAACAAGGTACTATTATTACGTATGGAAAATATATTTGACTGGGATGACATTCCTTCATTGGATGGAGTCGGTGCGGAATGGGCCTATATACCCAAAACCCCTCTTAGCAGAAGAGCCTTCGTCCGCGTAAATAACGAAGATATCCCTAGGATATTCATAGTAGGCAATGTTTTTGTTAAAGTTGTCACGGTTAACGATTCCTACACAGGTCGATTACTTGATATCGGCGCAGGCGGATTAGCCCTACAACTGCCTGTATCGCTTGAAACAGGAAAACTATTGAGGGTGGGTTTATATCTTGGTCCTGTGATGATCATTTCCAAGGCTGAGGTTAAGTATTCAAGCAAAACAGAAGAACAGGATGGCCAAGAGCAGTACACAACAGGTGTGGAATTTATTGACCTAGATTCCGATTCTTCTGGATATATCAACGGCCTCTGTGCGTCAATTCATGAAGAGTAAGATTTCGTAGAACGACATTCCTTCGTTGGTAGGGGTTGGGGTTGACTGGGAGTTCAAGCCTGAATCTCTTCTTGGCAAACGCTCTTTTATCCGCTTAATCGATGAAGATATTTTCGGGTTGTTCGAAGTAAAAGACATTATCGTTAAGATAGCCACGGCGAAGAATAACTACACCGGTCATTTACTTGATATCAGCACAGGCGGACTCTCCTTGAACGTACCTGCATTACTTGAGACAAACCTTCCCGTAAAAGTCGGTTTCTTCCTCGGTAACGTGAAGATCATTTCGAAGGCTTTGGTTAAGCGTGCCTCCAAAAAAGGGACGCGATACATAACTGGAATCCAATTTATTGATCTCGATGAGGAATCGGCTGAATATATTAATGGACTTCATGCCTCCAAGATTCTTCGCCATAAACCTCTTTGAAATAAGCACCCCCCATACTTGGAATAAGGAAATTCCACGCCAGTTTTTTTGCCGGGTGGAATTGTAATAGGAGGAGACACACCCGACCCAAAAGGGTCCCCAGTCGCATGATCGATTTGGCAACTGATGATACGATTACTGGGTCTACACCTAGATGCGTAGAGTGGAACAAACCTTCAATCGATAAATAACATTTTTCAAGGAGCTATCATGAAACTCATTTTTCGCACTCTGCTCATGGCTCTAGCCGCAGTCACAATTACGTCAACGGCCTTTACCGCTAACCCGCAAGTGGATCGAGCTGGCTATAAGGATTACCCCGGAATACCTCGTGTGCCGGGATTCATCCTTCGAGAATATGGCGATTACGTGGAAACCGCCTTCGATGCCTATAAATTCTGGGTTAAAGAAAGCGACAAGAATATTCAGAAGTCAGAGGAAGGCCACAAATACTTCTTCCGGTATAGGCTCAAGGAAGGCGTGACGCAACCCAGCCCGCTGCAGATTATGCGCAACTATCAGAATGCCGCGAGTTCCACCGGAGGGCAGGTATTGATCGATGAGAATGGTTACACCACCATACATCTTAACAAAGGCGGCAAAGAGTTGTGGTTGGAGATTCATACCAATGTCGGTTATGAATACGACTTGACCATCATAGAAAAAGAGGCCATGAAGCAAGAAGTAACCATTGATGCCGCCGCAATGGTCTCGAGTATCGCCGATACCGGTAGCGTGGCCATCTACGGCATCAACTTCGACACCGCCAGTTCCGTCCTCAAGCCTGACTCCGAGCCAGCCATCGTCGAGATCGCCAAGTTGCTCACCAACAATCCCGCACTCAAGGTTGGAATCGTCGGCCATACCGACATGGTAGGTGATGCCACCGCCAACATGAAGCTCTCCCAGGCACGTGCCCAGTCCGTCATCACAGTGTTGGTCACCAAGCACGGCATCGCCGCAGCACGCCTGGTCGCTTTTGGTGCCGGACCATGGGCACCAAAAGCATCTAACAAAAACGACGATGGTCGGGCCAAGAACCGACGAGTAGAATTGGTAGAAATAGCGATCCAATAAACGATGTTTAGCTACCCGGAACGGAGTTTAACAACAACCCCAAGCTTGAGCAATTGACCGTAAGTTTCCCATTTAAAAATTCCACTACCCAAGAGGAGCAACTATTATGAAAAAGATTGTCGCAAAATTAATTACTGGCAGTATCGCCTGTGTGTTTGTTGCCGCTTCTGCTTTCGCAGCGGACAACGATCCTGGCATCCAGCAACGTGAAATCAACCAACAGGATAGGATTAATCAAGGAATTCAGAGTGGGCAATTGACTCCTGGAGAAGCTGGCAGACTTGAAGCTCGACAAGCACGGATTAAACAGCGAGAAGAGAGGATGAGCGCCAGGGATAATGGCCACCTTACAGCAAGAGACAAAAGAATATTAACCAGAGAACAAAACAGAGCCAGCAAGAATATTTACAGAAAAAAACACAACGACAGAAGGGTCAACGTCGGCAAGTAATCCAAAGCACCTCCAGGATAAGGCAATCAGTATTTTCTTGAGTGGTATTTCACATCTGGTTGTATTTCGAAACAGGGCAGGGCTTTTTATGGCTCTGCCTTTTTACTTTTGCTCAAAACCTTGTACATCCTGACCCGAACTATTAACATTCCTGTATGATTGTAAATTTTTACAAAACAGTGCGCAAATTTGATAATGGCACCAAATGCTGCCACCGGACCAAAATCCGTGGGAAATTCTTCCAGTACACCGTGACAGTGAAGAGTCCGGTACAGAAAAAGACTTGAAGTGGTTTGCTATTCGTCGGCCTCGCACGCAGATGACATTGTAAAGCTACTATCAGGCAATAACCTTTGAGAGAGATATGAAAACAACAATACTTACTCCGCTGGCATTAATGCTAACGATTTCTGCTGCTTTTGCCGAAGTCACAGCAGCGCCTAAAGCGGAAGATAAAGATCGTCCCTGCAAGATGATTATGAAAGCCTGCTATGATGCGGGTTTTGAAAAGGGCGAAGCAAAGCTTGGCAACGGTCTCTTCGTCGATTGCATGAAACCGATCCTGAATGGAGAGAGCGTAAAGGGGGTGACTGTGGAGGCTGCTACCGTACAAGCTTGCCAGGAAAAGCGCAGTCAGCTGCACGACAGAAACAAGGCTGATTCCACCAAGTCCAAATGAATTAAGCCGGTATGACGAGATGATTGTTCATCATCCGGACTTTCTTAAAGGGTCTCTAAAAAGAATGATCTCTTAACTGCTAGATTCCTCAATTAAAAGATTAGGTATTTGCAGATGAAATCAAAATTTCTTATTCCCATGAAGCCAACACTCCCCATGACAATCGGGTTGTTCTTTGTTTTTTCGTTTTTAATTTCCTGTTGTTCGGCACGGTATTTTTGTAACCGTTCTTCACCATCTCCTGTCGGTTTATCTAGCTGCTTTAGAATTCTTTGTTCAGTTTCCGTCAGCATCGCCTTGAGTCCCTAGGCTTGGTAATAATTCCATTGATCCGATGATTCGCAGCCGTGGAACTATCTGAAGTAGACGGTATCCCCAGGCACTGAAGCTTTCTTACTCTTCGTTTTTTTCAGACCCAATTCAAGGAGATGTGCCATGATGTCCCTCACCAAATGTATCCTTGTTGCACTCGTTTGTTTCTTTCTTTCCTTTTCGTCAGTTTTCGGCCACGAAAAGCCTGATAAAGATCCCAATGCAATTGTGCTAGCCATATTTGGCACAACCGTGCCTAGTGGTCTTCAAGCGATTTTTCATGTCAAAGAGAGAATACAAAAGAAGTTTCCCGGAACTGAAATTCGTGTCGCCTTTACGTCCAACATGATTCGAAAGACGTGGCATAAACGACAGCATGATGAAGCTTTCAAAAAAGAAAATCCGGCTGTTCCTGCTGACCTTTTCTTTGTAAAAGGACCTCTTGCAACTATTGCCGATCTTCAAGACGAAGGCTTTACAACCATATTGGTGCAATCTGGACATATCACTCTGGGGGAAGAGTATCTCGATCTCGTTTCTTATGTAGAAGGTCTCAAAGCAATCACCACAATCAAGAATAAAAACCGTCCTTTCGTCAAACTCGCCGTGAGTCGGCCTGCATTGGGAACTATGGGAACGACTCATCCGTATGTAGAAGATATAAAATCAGTAGCTAAAGCGCTTGCTCTTGATGCGAAAAAGGCCAAAGAAAAGAAATCTGCTCTTCTGTATATGGGACATGGCAACGAGTATTTTCCATCAAGCGGAGCCTATCTTGAGTTTGTTGACGTCATGAACACCATGTATCCCGAGACAAAGTCGTATGTTGCTACGGTTGAAGGCTTTCCAAATCTTGAAACCGTCATCAAACAGATGAAAAAAGATAAGGTTACAAAAGTGCTGTTGAAGCCATTTATGATTGTTGCCGGAGATCATGCTCTAAACGATATGGCTGGAGATACCACTAGCAGCATGAAGTCGGTTTTAATTAAAAGCGGTTTTGAGGTGACTGCTCTTGTTGAAGGAATGGGAGAACAGGATACTTTCGCTGATATTTTTGTGGACCATCTGGCTGAAACCGCCACAGATAACGGAATCTCGCTCAAATAAACGGACTCGCTGAACAATATAAGCCATCCTGGAGCAATAATTGAAACACTCTGCCGATCTTTATGCGTTATCGCGACTCGCCTTTGGCCCAGATGAAGTGAGTGCTGATGAAATCGCTCGTCTATCTCTGCGCGGCTGGCTTAATCTACAACTGCATCCCGATGATGCCAAAGATGCTGTTTTTGCTGAGCGAGTTGAGAATCTGAAGTTTCGAATCAAATATAACGAATCAAAAGATTGGTCCGCTGTCGACGAAATGAGGTCTTTGAGATGGCTGGAAGCGCCTATTGAAAAACTGTCGGAGTTGGCTGATCCTGACAAGCCAATTGCTAACCAAGAAAAATCCCGTCCACGTATCGAAGTTATCGCTGCCACTTTGGTACGGGCTGTCTATAGTCGGTGGCAAACACGTGAAGTCCTCTGTGACTTCTGGCACAATCATTTCAGCGTGAATGCCTGGGACAATCATGTCGGTATTGCTCTGCCAGTCTATGACCGCGAGATAATCCGCCGTCATGCATTAGGAAATTTTCGCGAAATGTTGGAAGCGGTTTCCAAGAGTACGGCTATGCTTTGGTATCTCAATAACCGCTCCTCGCGAACTGGCGCACCAAATGAAAACTATGCCCGCGAACTCTTCGAACTGCATACATTGGGCCGCGATGCCTATTTAAATGGTATCTACAACCGTTGGCGTGACGTACCAGGTGCGCTGAACGGTAAACCAGTTGGCTACATAGATCAGGATGTCTACGAGGCTGCCCGTGCCTTTACAGGATGGGGGCTGGAAGATGGCAGCGGCCTTGGAGGAGGACTGAAACTGCCAAGAACGGGGCGCTTCATCTACGTGGAGTCCTGGCACGATAACTACCAAAAGCGCATATTGGCTACCGAATTTGATCCATATCAACCTGCTCTGGCAGACGGCCTGAAAGTGTTAGATCTTGCAGCTTTTCATCCTGCTACAGCTCGTTTTTTATCAAAAAAACTTTGCGTTCGCCTGCTATCTGACAATCCGCCAGAATCCTTGATCACATCTTCAGCTAAGGTCTGGACGAATAATAAAACAAAACCCGATCAAATTGCCCGAGTCGTTTCCCATATTGCTTTGTCCAAAGAGTTCGCTCAAATTCGTAAGGCAAAGGTTAAGCGCCCTTTGGAATTGGTAGCTAGTTACGTGCGTGCTTCCGGATTTAATTTTTCCCCGACCGAAGGACTGATCAGCGAGATTGATGCATCAGGTCAACGTCTATTCGGTTGGCCAACTCCCACGGGACATCCAGATGCCGTCGATTACTGGATTGGGATGAACACCATGAGACGGCGCTGGTCGCTTATTGCCGGGCTCTCTGAGAACTGGTGGGGAACAGGCGTGTTCGATGCGCTTGCGCCTTTAAGCTCAAAGGAAATTACCGCTGAACGATTTATTTCTTATTGGCTTGAACAACTCTTTGGCGATCAACAACCGCAATGCTCCCCCGCCCTGTTGCATGCTGCTGGCTTGCTGCCAGGAAGTGTCATAAACAACCCAAAGCAAGCCTGTCGATTGGTTGGATTGTTAGCAATGACACCAGAATTTCAACAATGTTAGGAGGATGCATGCAACTGAATAGGCGTGAATTCCTCAAGGCGGCATCCGCAGCTGGCTGCCTAGCCTCTTTTGCCAATATTTCATATATTGCAGACGGTGCAGAAATGAGACCGGGCAAGCCTGTCTTGGTGGTTGTCTTTTTGCGGGGCGGCGCTGATGGCCTTCATATAGTCGGGCCCAGCAATAATTCTGATTACATTGCCGCACGCCCGCCTGAGTTACGGGTCACTGATAGTGGAGCTCGAGCGGGTATTGCATTCGAACAGAGACTTGATCCTGCATCCGAATTTCGTTTTCATCCTGATGCGGCACCGTTGGCGGACCTGTATCGGGCGGAACGTTTAGCTATATTGAATGCGATTGGACTCAAAGCTGGTACACGTTCTCACTTTGTGGCACAGGATATGATTGAACGCGGCCTAAGCGACGAAAAGCAGCTGGCCAGTACAGAAAGCGGCTGGTTAGCTCGTTCAGTTACCACTATTGGTGGGCACATCTCAGCATTTTCGGCTAATACATCGCCAGTGTACGCATTGCACGGCATAAAAAATGTCTTGTCAGTACCCGATATTTCAGCTGGTCTTGGTGTGCCATGGGGAACAGCCACTTCGGAATTCTTGCGCTCGATATCTTTATCAGGAAGTAGTTCGGTCCATCGTGCCACGTTGGAGGCTCTCGATATATTGAATGTTGTGGATCGAGGTATTCTCAGAGATGATTCAGGCAAGATTATTCAATACAGGCCTAGCGGGCAAGCTAGTTACGATGGCTCGGGCGATCTTATGCGTTCACTTACTTCGGTGGTAAGGTTGGCAAAGATGGATGTCGGTCTTTCAGTTGCCTGCATCGACCACGGAGGTTGGGACACCCACGAAGGGCAATCTGGCCGGATGAGCAGCCAGTTAAAACAATTATCGATAGGACTTACTGCATTTCATGAGGACATGGCGGCATCCAATCATAAGGTTGTGATATTAGTTATGACCGAATTTGGCCGACGGCTTCGTGCCAACAAGAGTGGCGGAACCGATCATGGGCACGGTGGCTGCTGGTTTGTTCTTGGCGATGGTGTACGTGGTGGGAATATGTACGGCAAATGGCCAGGACTATCCACCCAAGTGCTAGACCAAGGAGTTGATCTTGCAGTTACGACTGACTACCGTGCGGTGCTAACAGAAACCCTTTTCGCCAGCAACATGCCAATGAAGGATAGCTTTCCAGCGTGGAGACCAGAGACACCACCGCTTGGTATATTCGCCAATAGGCATCAATGATTCATTTGAACCAGGTGTTCAGTGCTGAAGAATTAGCAGGCTTGTCGGCATTTGCCGCTATGGTCGGTGATATTGAGACGGAGTCGGAAACACAACGGGTAATCCGAACCCTGCCATATGGCACGACACCTTGCAAGTAACCGAATATGCATGGAGTTATAGGAATAATCAACAAGTGGCCCATCATTATATTGGTACTGGAACTTGCACCGGATGAAATCGATTTTCCTTCTGCCGTTGGCAGGGTGCAAGGGCTCAAAGGGCAGGTTGCCGGATTAAACAATCCGATGCTTTCAGACCTGTAACCGTTGCCTATAGGCTTTTTAAAGTTATTAAAAACTCTAATGCATAATCAATGCAGTTGACTTTCAAATCAGGTTTTCTTCTCAATCGGTGCAAAGCGAAGCTGATAAGAGAAACTGCATCTTTCACATTGAAGCTGCCAAACGTTGGCCTCGCCCTTTATTTTGATTTGGATAACATACCCGATAGGACATTTCGGACAGATGCCCCGTTTGGCTTTATCGAGTTCTTTTTCGGTCAATTTATTATCCATGGTTGGTTTTTCCTTTTCAAATCTGCAGCAGCAGGACTAGCAGTGAGTCAGAAAGGATTCTCTTTTTTTATAATATTAAATGGATCTGAAGGAAACTCAGCAGGATATATTGCTTTCAGGCCTTATCACTGCATCCGTGTCTACTAGAGTAGTCGGCCTTGAAAAAGGCCATTTTTAGTTTGAGGTCGGCACCAATTTACAAAAGGCTGGCCAAGGTATAAGCCGTGCCCTTTTTTGACCAAGGCAAACAAACCAAAAAAAGAACAACATCTCCCTCAACTTCTTGAGTAACATCCGGCCCATGAGTGATATGGCTATAAATGCTGCAATGAAAAGAATGGGCATTGACACAAATAAAGAGATCACTGGTCATGGGTGGAGGGCAGTTTCGAGAACAATTCTTGATGAGGTGCTAGGCTTCCGTCCTGATGTTATAGTGCACCGATTAGCGCATACGGTTCGTGATCCACTAGGTCGGGCGTACAATAGGACGTCCCACCTACCCGAAAGAAAGAAGATGATGCAAGACTAGGCAGACTATCTGGATAGGCTCAAAGCTGGTGAAAAAAATAATATCTTGCCGATCCGAGTGGCAGCGTGAATCACATCATGCAGTCGTATAGGTATAAATAGCCGCTTGAATCCATTGAACGGATTGCTTGCAACGCTGGCAGACGATATACCTGATGAATCTCAGAAATAGCGGACCATCTGAGGACTCTTTGGATTCCCTGACGGTTACATGTTCGGGAAATAACGCTTCGTTAAGTCTTCCGTAGCCTCCAGTTCTTTCAAGATCGCAGCGTTAGTTTGTTCAAAGCTTGGAACCGGTTTCTGTGAGTCGTTCGGGCCCTCACCGCCAAAGGCATAAGCAACATATACACCGGTGCCCAATGTTGCAAGTAACCATGCTTTCACAAAATTCTCATTATTGTTAATAATATTAAACATCTAGTTGACAGGCCCAACTAAAACATACTTAATCGGTTGTGCAATTCTTCAGAATAACTGTTCCAGTGATTATTCCATCCCCTTCGCATGTCACAGTTATTGCCGTTCTTTTTTTTATATTTGTAGCTTTTTTTATTTCATTTATTTTCATGTATGCATGGACATTTAAATACTTGTTCTTATTAATGAATGATAAGTATTTTTCGTCATAAACGTCTTTTTTAACACCTCCAAAAACACCACTAACGTCAAGAATATTACCTTTGTAAATGTTGTCAGCAGACTCTCCACTTTTTTTATATTCTGAATCCAATGTTAGTGCAGTAACTTTTAAATTTTGTTGAATTTTATCATTTATATTTCGACTTACGGGTTCCTCTTCTTGATCATTTTCATCTTGACAATATCTTGAATAATACATGATTGGGATCATTATGATTAAAAAAATGAAAAATGCAAAAAAAGGCTTGATTGGTTTTCTGTTCATCCGAATATTTACACATGTAGAAATAAAACAAGCACTTGCTCAGGTATTGGATTTATATAGAAAGGAAAAGATTGGTGTTGGTCGGTGCTAGTGGAGCATAACCAAGGACGCGTAAAGTCCATTGATATATCCAGCGGATTCCGACTCGAGATTCAGGAATTGGATACCAGTTGTGTATTGTGCCTCTTTGTCGAGGATATATTTGATTGATGCCACAGACGTTATCTTTGCCGTTCCAAGAAAGAAACCGACCTGTATAGCTAGGTTTTCTTCGAGCAAAATCGTTTTTCCTATGATTCATTAGAAGTTGTCCAAGAAAGCATTTGCGCAAGGGGACACAGTATCCGTTTCAAGGTTTAAATGGAAATAACGTTAACAACGTTAAGTATACCAAAATTAACAAGAAAGATAGAAACCTATTTACAGGATACCATGATAAAAACAAATAACCGTTTTTGGGTGAGCGCGACTGTACTGTTGGCCATACTGATCACTTCAGATCTCGCATGTGCTGTAAACAAGAAAAAGTTCACCATCCAAATTAGCACATCTAGCCCTGCCGCGAGTTTCACCCCAAATGAAGCATTCGGGGCTGGACTCGACGGCCTTGAAGAAATAGATTTCGAAAGCACCTATTCCCCTGAAAATATCAAGGCAATGTTAGGAGCGCCCTACAGGAGGCTGTCCTATCGCTTAAGACCCGAGCTTGGGATTGAAGCTTGGCATTGGAATGAGGCGGGGTCTTGGAGCAATGAAGCCAAGAAAGAAGGGTACTGGACTTCGAATGATACAGCCACGAGTCCTTTGTTGAAATCATATGGGTATAGGCTTCCACGACGAGGCAGCACAATTGATCAAGCGGGAAATGATAGCTACTCGCGACTTGACGACGGCGACGAACACACCTTCTGGAAGAGCAACCCTTATCTCGATGCATACTACACGGGGGAAGACAATGCGCTTCATCCCCAATGGGTTGTCATCGACCTCGGTCAGCGACGAAATATCAACACCCTGCGTATTCTCTGGGGCGAACCCTACGCCACCAGGTACGAGGTACAATACTGGGAAGGAAAGGACTCGGACACTTTTAACAAGATGGTGAACGGAGATTGGCGGTCGTTCAAGCGAGGTCGAGTCCAGGATGGAAAAGGAGGCAATACCATATTGCCACTCGGAGACACACCCGTCTCCGTTCGTTTTGTTCGAATTCTTTTGCAAGCCTCATCAGGAAAGGTGCCCCAAAACAATGAGGATGTACGCGATCATCTGGGTTATGCCATCCGAGAAGTATTTATAGGAGTCCTCAATCAAAACGGAAAGTTGCAAGATATTATTAGACATAGCCCTTCCAACAAAAGCCAGACCATGATGACCGTCTCCTCCACAGATCCCTGGCATCGGGCAATCGACCGTAATCCCAAGACTACCCAACCTGGCTTTGACCGAATCATGGCCTCGGGTCTTGGTCGGGGCGATCCTATATTGACACCGGTCTCAATGATGTACGACACCCCTGAAAACACAGCAGCCGAAATTCGTTTCTTGAAATCTCGTGGTTTTCCCATACGTCAAATCGAATTAGGTGAGGAACCTGACGGTCAAAACGTTACCCCTGAACATTACGGCGCTCTTTACCTGCAATTTTCAAAGGTTATCCATGATATCGATCCGACTTTAGTCACAGGTGGACCAGGTTTACAGTCTGAGGTGATTGGATGGAATACCTTCCCTGACAAGAACGGGGAACGATCATGGATGAAACGTTTCCTCAACTATCTGCGCATACACAATCGGATTGACGATTTCGGCTTCTTCACTTTTGAGTGGTATCCATTCGACGATTTATGTAAACCGCCAGCCGGTCAGTTGATAGAACACCCTTCACTCCTCAAGAAGACCTACGAGCGTTTGGACGGTGAAGGAGTTCCCCACAACATCCCATGGATTATTAGCGAATATGGATTTTCAGCTTTTGCAGGGAGGGCAGAAGTTGAGCTTCCAGCCGCGTTATTGAACGCTGAAATCGTTGCGCAATTCCTGACACTCGGCGGTAAAGCGGCCTACTACTACGGTCTCGAACCTAATGAGCCCATTCGGGAACTCAATTCATGCTCACATCCAGACAGGTTGTGGGGCAACCTCATGATGTTCCAGAAAGGGCCAAACGGTAAAGCTAAGTGGCGACTCCCAGCTTATTATGGCGGCAAGATGCTAATGGAGGAATGGGCTGAACCTACTAATGCACCGCACCAGTTGTTCCCTGCTGTTGTTTGGAATGGCGCTGAAATCATTGACAATGTGACTGCCTATGTAGTTCGGAGACCGGATAACCATTGGGCTATAATGGTATTAAATAAAAGTGCAGTCAGTATCGAATTAGGGCAAGCCCTTTTCGACGGACCGAGCATCCACGAGGCCAATTGGAATGGCCCACTCGATGTAATCCAGTATTCACCCCGACAATATAACTGGCGAGCTAATGGTAATGACGGGCAACCAACACGGAGCGAGCCTCCAGAGCGTTTTAAAGTGGTTAATGGGTTTGAGTCCGGGATTACCCTACCGGCAATGTCCTTAACCGTGGTTCGAGGAACTGGTTTGTAGTACTTTTCCCCCAGCATGGTGACCCTATTATCCCAAATGTAATTGATGGAACTGCCAGGGACAGGTGGCCCATAGATAGTTAAAGCCACCTGATACTTGAACGACTCCACAAACGATATACGATCCGGGTCATAGGGAAACATGATATAGAGGCGAGCTGGATAGTCATCACCATCCGTTTTGCTACTGTCGCCATTGCGATAGACATTATTCACCTTCCAACGCCATGAAAGTTTAGGGTATTCATAGACGTTGAACTCTTTATTCAGGACTAAAAGCGAAGCAGAATTGTTGCTTTCCATCAGAAGGCAGGATTGTCCTTCATGCAGAGTTGCAGAGTAGGATGAAGGGGGTTTATCCCCGAATAGTTGAACGTGCCAACGAGCAAGCGATGCAAAGTGCTCATCAAGGAGTACAGCCCCCCAAGCCTGATTTGATTCAAATGGTACGACCGATAACAAGAGGCAACAAAGTGAACAGGCGAAGACCCAACACCTGACGAAATATGGGAAGAAAGAGCCTCGGCATTCTGGCATCATGGCGCCTTGCAATGTATATTCAATTCAAGTCTAAAACATATATAGTTACTGACGATGAGCAAGCGTCATTCTCCCGAAGTATTTTCACCCAACCTATTTTTTTTATTTGGTGCTACTATTGAAGAAATCAGACTTGCAAGAATAATAAACAATCTGCAAGTGTAGTCGTTGCTGGCTAGCATGCAACCTCAGCGTATGCGTTGCCTAAAAACCTGTAATGCTGTGTATACTTCCGCGATAACCGTTTCCCAGTCGTTCATGCACGTCTGACGGAAAAGACGCATCACACCGGGATACCAAGGAGAATCACTGCGTCCAGACAGCCAGCGCCAATCAGTTTTGTAGTCAGGTAGGAGGACCCAGCACTCCTTGTTCATTGCGCCCGCAACGTGTGCAACGGCGGTGTCTACACAGATAACCAGATCAAGATTTTCTATTATAGCTGCTGTGTCTGCAAAGTCAGATATTTGCGGCCCCAGATTCACTAATGGCAGGCCAATTGGAGGATTTGCGGCCTCCTCTTCACCTGCTCCCTTTTGTAAACTGAAAAATCGTACTCCTGCGATTGCACCCAGAGGAGCGAGTGTCCCCAGATTGGGGAGAGATCGATCTTTATCGTTCTCAAAGTTTGGATTGCCTTTCCATGCCAATCCGATACGCATCTCGGCGGGGAGGGTTTCCTTAGCTAACCTAAATGACCAGTATTCGGCTTTCTCGCGGTCGGCCCTCAAGTAGGGTAAATTTGCCGGTATCGATTGCAGACGTGTTTGGCAATAGAACGGAATGCTGAAAGGGGGAGTCCAATAATCCCAACCGGAAGTCTGAAGCGGTTCATCAAAGGAAAAAACAGAATCCACATCGTCCAAGTTGTTGAGTAGCTTTTTTAAAGCGGGATGGCAAACTATCCCAATCCTAAGAGTACTTTTGGATTTTATGACTGCAGCATACCGACAGAACTGCACTACGTCACCGTGCCCGGCTTCAAAGCCGATCAACAATGATTTGCCATCCCACAGTTCTCCTTTCCAGCGAGGGCAGTTCATGCGTTTCTCGAGAAGAGTGTACCAGTCGCGCGCCTCGAGACAGCGCCAACCTTCTTCGAATCGGCCCTGACGCAGTAACAAATAGCTGAAATTGAAATAGGCCAAATGGTAATCAGCATCGAGTTTTATGGCCGTTAGGTAACTCAATTCCGCCGCTGTTTCCTGTTTCTGGCAAGCCTGTAGCACTCCTAGATTTGACCAGGCTGCAGGAGAGTTCGGGTTTAAAACAAGCGCCTGTCGATAAGCGGCTTCGGCCTCTACGAATCGTTTCTGGTCGGCGAGTAACGCCCCAAGATTCAAATAGGTTTGCAGGTAATTGGGATTGCACTTGATGGAGTGCCGATAATGATTTTCTGCCTCGAACTGTGTGTTTGTTTGATCAAGCAGTAATCCGAGATTGGCATGGGCTTCCGCAAAGTCAGGCTCGATCTTGAGTGCCTTCCGAAAGCATAACTCCGCTTGAGAAATATCGTTGTTAGCCATATGGCGATTGCCCTCATAAAAGAGGGCCTCCGCGTTTTCCAGGTATTCACTCACCTGCTGTGTCCTCAGGAAAATATAAGTGAAGTCTTGATGCACCCTTTGCGTGTTTCATCCTGCAACCGATTTTGAATCAATACTTTTATCGGGATAGTCCAAACCAAAGAACACCTTGTCTGTAAGGATGAAGGGTGGAAGGAGGGAGACAGAAAAGGGAAAGCCGTTAGGCATTTCCTTGTGATTACAATTTATTGGAAAATCCTCCCAGCACATCGGTTCCCGGAAAAGCGTATGATTACGGGGAAACCCTGTGACGGGGAGAGTTTTTCTTTTTAAGCTACTATATTCACAGCATTTCCAGACAACGACCCTCCAGACATCTTGCTAGAAAAATCCTTTAAAAAACTTGAAAGGGTAATGTTGCTATTTGATTTTCCAAGCGAACTTAACAGGTTCTGAAAACTATTTTCGAGATTAGTGCCTGTGGAGGTTGTCGAAGGGGTTGTCGAAGAAGTTGAGGAAGAGCTGGAATTCGAAGAATTCAATGATGAAATCAAACTTTGTAAATCAGATTGTATATTCCCATGATGACGGCGATGTGAGCCGGTGCCGCTAACGCTTGATACGCTTACATTGTTCTCACTATTGCTCCCTGAACTGGCAGTTGAGCTATTTTGAGAGTGAAGGGCTGCCATCAAATTTTGCATGAAACTTCCCATCGCCTGGGCAGCTCCCTGAGCGGATGTGGAGGATGAAGAACTCGACGTGGAAGAACTGCTGCTTGAGGTAGAACTTGAATTACTTCCACCGCTAAGGTCAGAGAGCGATTGAAAAATAGCACTGAGGAAATCTCCCCCTGGTGGGGGAGGTGGGGGAGCCTGGGAGACTGCTGTTTGACTTGTATTCTGCGATTGGTTGCTGCTATTGAGTTGGCTGACCTGCTGGTACCAGTTGTTGCTCGATACGCTGCTAATTGACATATTACCGCCCCCCATGAGAGTATTCCATCCTGAAAATATGTGCCGTGCTTATTGACACAAATTAACAGCTCTATATTTCATCTTATCGGCCATTCTTCCGCAGTCCTTAAATTAAGAATTGTTAAGTTACTGTAAAGCCCAGCTCTATGCTCCCTTGCATCATTATTGTTGGTACTGAATAGGCCGGTTACTTTTTGAGAAAAAATGGAAGGAAGGGAGGGGGTCTTGACGTTGTTATGCTTGGTTATTTCCAAGCATAAATTAAATTTAAGTGTATTGATGTATGATATCAAGTTGTTGGGGTAGTCGAACCGTTAAACCTTGCTTGCTACGTTCGGTAATTTAACAGCTCATTCACGTAGAATCATCAACGCAAAAAGAGTCGCGTCGAGGCTTGTGTTCGATTTTACGATTAGAAAAATTCGATTGAGACTGTTCAACACGGGAAATACTACACACCAATATATTTTAACTGGGTATTTATTACTCAGAACGATACGAAAACCCAAGCCGGGACACAGTATTTTTAATTTTACAAATGTCATTTCAGGTTGTTGTGCGATTTGTCCAAGTGGTGGAGCTTAGTTTGCAGCTGTAGGACAGATATCAAGTCTACCTTTAAAAAGGCTGTAGTCCTTATTGACTAACTAATTTGAACCTAGACAAAGAACACAGAGCGATGATTTGCGATTGGTACTATCCCAAATTCTACCATCGCAGTTTATTTATACAAAATGAATGTAACTGGCCAATCATGGCCTTTGCCTCTCTCTACAGCAAAAAGGAAATACTATGAAATATTTCGGTTATTATCTTGCGACAGTGATTGTAGGGCTATCGGTTTCAGGTTGCGCAACACCTCATGGGCAGCCGGATTATACGGCCTCCGGGGCGTTGGCGGGTGGAGCCACAGGCGCAATCATCGGCAGTGCGGTTGCACGGCATCCTGGAGAGGGTGCTCTTGTGGGTGCGTCAGTCGGAGCGGTAGCAGGTGGAATCGTAGGACACGGGATGGACCAAGCAAAAGATGTGCAACAAGTTCAAACAAAGCCGGCACCATCTCCTTGGCAGATAGAAAAAGTTCAAACACTGACAATTGCCGATATTAAATCAATGGCGAAAGCCAAAGTCAGTAACGACGTTATCGTAAGTCAAATTCTAAATTCCCATACTATCTTTCACCTAACAACAGCTGATATTCTTGACCTAAAGAAAGCTCGGGTCAGTGAAAAGGTCATTGATTTCATGATCAATACACCGTCCACAATCAATCCTGTCGTATCGGTTACAACAAGTCGTCCACCACAACCGCTGGTTGAACCGGTGATAGTGGCTCCAGGTCCAGACTATTTCTGGGTAGGTGGTGAGTGGGTCTGGCTTGGAGGGAGTTGGGGCTGGCGTCATGGTTATTGGCACCAGCCGATGTATCATGGTGGATTTAGGCATCACTGATGATAGCTTTCAGTTTAATTTACGGAAATAACTCTTTGGCCATAACAGGTTGAGTCGCAGCAGCTTCTTCAAAAAAAGGCAGGGGTAAAGTTCTTATTTTAATCATTCAGTTTGTTGCTCAATAAAGATGATGCGTTTAAACAAACGGATCTAGACATTAAAAAAAACAAGAGGCATGAAATGAGAGCGAAACAGGTCTTTATGGTTGTGCTGCTGGCAACGTCAGTTGGGCTTATTGGTTTACAACAAGCCAACGCACGTGTTGACGAACAAGACTCAGGCCGTTCCCCTCGTCATTCCCAGGAATTGGACGATGCGACTAAGGCAAAGATGGAGAAATTCCGTGTTGACACCAAAGACCTTCGTAAACAGATAACAGTAAAACGAGCAGAACTAATTGCACTTATAAGGAGTGATGGTTCGAATATAGAGGCCGTAAGAAAGGCATCAGGCGAGCTTTTTGATCTGAGAATGGCCATGATGGAGAGGGCTAAAACTGCTGAAATCTTCATGTTCGCTAAACGTGATGATAAAGACGGAAACAACGCTGAGCAGCGTGCCAAAATGGGGAAATTTTTTACCGATACTAAAGATCTCAGGAAACAAATGTTTGTAAAACGGGCTGAAAAAAAAGCACTACTACACAGTAGAACTCCCGATGCAGAAGCTATTACAAAAATTACAGGTGAGTTGTTTGACCTAAAGACCACCTTGCAAGAAAAAGCAACTGAAGCGGGGGTACCAAAGCATTTTCATGAAGGGGGGAGCAAACACCATCGAGGATGGCAATTTAGTCAAAAAGAATATTGATTATAAACATATAACTAATGCGAACAATATGAATTTTCACCATTCGGGCGTGGTAGTATTTGGGGGAATCATATTAGCGACAATCGGCCCGCGAATTTCGGATTTACCCATCCTAGACGATTGATGACCGAGATCGTGGTTGGAGTTCCATTGCCGCCACCCATTATCATCATCCCTCCCCTCCTGCATTGGTGGTTGTCCATAAATCCAATATCTATATCGCCGCTGAAGTAGGGAGCGACATTTTATTTACGAACGGTGCCTGGTGGTGGTTATATGAAGGACAGTGGTATAAGTCCTATTTCTACGCAGGGCCTTGGCAGTAAACCCCACGTGAGAAGGGTCCAAGATTCTTATTCGATTTTCGCTCTGGTTTTCGTATTCATATCGTAATTATCCTCGTCTACGTCATGAAGAAGTATTGAACAACTGGAAAAGATTGGAACATGAACATCACTGGGAGCAAGACCGTCGGGGTGAAAGACGACATAACTGAGCTGTTCGTATATAAACGCTAGATCAAAGAGATACACTATGGGCCGCCGGAAAGTCAAAATATTGACGTTACGCACTTGGTCAGTTACGATTTTTATTATTTTGTTGATCGTTATATTTTTCTCATGGAAGAGCTATCGTTTTCTCAAACCCTTCCCGCCTAAGACCTTGATTATGGCCACTGGTACGGAGGGAGGATCATATGCGGCCTTTGGTGAACGTTACAGGCAATTGCTGGCCCGCGACGGGGTTCACGTTGTACTTCAGCCGACTTCAGGGGCTATAGAAAATCTGAGCCTCGTCAAGGATAGATCCCAGGCCGTGGAGGTAGGGTTTGTTCAAAGCACCGTCGGCGGTATAGAAGAAACATCAAATGTTGTCTCACTTGGTGGTTTGGCTTATACGCCATTATGGATCTTTTATAGGGGAAAGGAAACCTATGACGATCTGATGCATTTGCAGGGAAAAAGGATCGCTATTGGACCAGATGGGAGCGGTGTAAGGAAATTTTCCTTCGAATTGCTGAAGGTCTCAGGTGTGACCGGTCCTGCAACCGAATTGCTGGAACTCCCGTATGCCGAGGCAAAACAAACCCTCCTTGATGGCAAGTTGGATGCGATCATGATCTTCGGTTCACCAGACAACCAATTGATCTGGGAATTGCTTAACGCGAAAGACATCAAGCTGATGAACCTGAATCAGGCGGAAGCCTATTCTCGCCGTTTTCCTGATCTTTCAAATGTTGTGTTGCCGAGAGGCATCATCGATCCTGGAAAACAGAATCCATCGTCCGACATCCACCTTTTGTCTCCGACGACAAATCTCATTGTACGCAAAGATCTCCATCCAGCCCTGGTGTATCTACTATTAAAGGCCTCGGTAGAGATATATAGCGGCACCAGTTGGGTCAATAAAGCTGGTGAATTCCCTTCCCTTGTCAAGCAGGATGACCCCATCAGCGAACAAGCACAGCGATTTTACAAAACAGGGGGATCGTGGCTGTATGCTTATTTGCCGTTTTGGGCCGCAACTTTTGTTGAGCGCATCACCCTGATGCTTATCCCCATAGGGATGATCATTGTGCCTCTGGTTGGGGTCGTGCCATGGATATATACCTGGAGGAATAGATCAAAATATTATCCTTGGTATCACGAGTTGAAGAAATTGGAGATGGAGATACTGGAAAATCCGCTGATGGAAAATATCGGAACATATGAAGCCAGGCTTGATCATATAGAAGACGCGGTCAGCCGAATCCGCACATCCGTTGCTTTTTATGATGAGCTGTTCATATTGAAAGAGCACATCCAGGTTGTCCGGTTGAAGTTGGGTTCCTTATCCCGTCTATCGCGCTAATAGCTGAAAGGATGCCGTGCGTTGAAAGGGGGCAATGACGATTTGAGGTGGTATTGAAAAGGTGGACACTTTCTTAAGAGCGGGTTAGACCGCAAGAGTAGGTGCCCCATGACAAAAAAGAGGAAGAAATATAGCCAGGAATTCAGGGAGTACGGTCTACGGGAATTATAACGGCGAATGGGAATTCGCAACGGTAATAGCAAAGAGCCATAATGGGTTATGCCATTTATTTATTAATATTCAGTATATTATTATCAATAACGACTGCGACCGCTCAAGCTGCCGATGTGCTCTCTGCGGTGCAAGGCGCTAGTGCGCCTCCAGCATATAAGGCACAGAATGATAGGGAAGTGTCGCTTGAGCCCCCTCGGGAGCCAGGGCCGTCTATTGATAAGAAAAATGGCCTTTCTGTACAGAGTCAACAAAATGTAGATGAACCATCAAAAGAGTTTCAGGCTAAGAAGAAACGGTCTAAAAAGAAAAAATTGAAGCACAAGCATCTACCAGCAGATGCGGCATTTACACCTTCTCCATCGAGGAACTTGATTCAACAAAAATCTGGTGAAGCAGACAAGGGGAGTCAAAAGCATTCTACGGAGTCTTCGCTGTTAAGTGACAAGCGAAAACCTGAGGAAATTTCTGCCGATGAAGTACACCAGCGAATTGAGGCAGCCACCACAAATGCACCTAAGGTCACTAAAGTAAAAAAGCAATCATTCTACGTATATCGTTCACCAGAAATCGATGCAAAGACATCACACCCTCCAAAGCCTCCTGTAAATTCAGCTCTTCGCGGATTGAAACCACAAGGAAACCCACAGATAGCAAAACCAAAGCCGCCACCCGTTGACGAGATAGCGTCGTTCACTTCCGAAATGAATCTAGCTGAACTTGGCGATTCGGAGGCGCAACTTCATGTCGGCATGAAGTTATATCAAGGGAAAGGTGCGCTTCAAGATCGTAGAAAGGGTTTCGCTTGGATTCTGAAAGCCGCCGAAAAGGGAAAGTTTTCGCCAGAATCATTGAATATTCTTGGTCGGGCTTATTTTAATGGAATCGACATTGGGAAAGATTATTTTGAAGCCAAAAAATGGTTAAGTTTATCGGCTGACCAAGACAACTATACTGCCAAAAATGATCTTGCATACATGTTGTATAATGGACTTGGAGGCGACAAGGATTACGTAAAAGCCTTTGAATTATATCAGCAGATTTCGAAGCATGGCGACGTGCTCGCTCAAGCTAATCTCGGAACAATGTATGCAACAGGAACCGGAACTGCGATTGACAAGGCACGTGCATACGCATGGTACACATTCGCAGCAAACCAAGGAAACGCCCTTGCCGCAGAGAATCGGAATGAATTACTCTTGGTCCTGTCGTGGGAAGAGTTAAATTTGGCTCAAAAGATTTCAATTGAACTTTATCATGAATTCGAAAGTCGCGAAGCTGAAAATCCAACTGTCCATAAAGGTCAATTTGAACATGCTGAGCCCGTGAAAAATAGCTTTTAAATACATAACTACTATATATTATTTGTAGTAGTTATGATTTGATCTGACAGTTGCCAATTTTTTACTGGTGCTTATCAAAGTTACCTCTACCCTGCCCAAGCCATCCTACCGAAACAGGTATAGATAGTACTCGTAACTTTCCCCTCCTATTTTCAGAGCAGTCAAAGAATGACACGTCCTGTTCACCCATTGCAACAGTTTATCCCCTTTCTCAAACCCTACTGGAAACCGGCACTCCTAGCTCTGGTCTGCTTGCTCATTCTGGTGATTCTAGACCTTTCCATTCCTCGTCTGATCCAGCGGATCATAGACCAAGGAATCAGGGCTAAAAATCAGGATGTCGTGCTCCATACTGGCCTTCTGATGCTCCTGATTTCCTTGCTCAGCATGGGGATGGCGGTCATAAACAATATTCTATCGGTCAGGGTAGGCGAAAGCGTGGCCAGAGACCTGCGCGAAAGTGTCTTTCTCAAAATCCAAAGCCTTTCCTTTGGTAACCTTGACCGGATGAAAACCGGCGGCCTCATGGTTCGCCTCTCCAGCGATACCGCAGCCATCCAACGGATTGTCAATATCTCGCTGCGTATTGGCACGCGAGCCCCTTTGCTCATGCTCGGTAGCCTTATACTGATGGTTAAGACCAGCACCTCCCTGGCCCTCATTCTCTTACCGCTGATCCTACTCACCCTTGGAGTTATTTCCTTTTTCATTGCTAAAATGGAGCCGCTGTTTCTCCTGGTGCAACAAAAGTTTGACCGTTTGAACACCGTGCTCCAGGAGAACGTGGCTGGGGTCCGTCTGATAAAGGCCTTTGTCCGTGCGGATCACGAGGGCGAGCGTTTTGCGGCCTCCAATACTGATTTTACCCGCCATTCGGTCAAAATATTGCGGTTTATGTCTGGAATGTCGCCGCTCCTTACTCTCTGTGTCAATACCGGCATGGTGGTAGTAATCTGGTCCGGAGGAATGGAAGTATCCAAGGATGCTATGACCGTCGGCCAGATTGTCGCCTTTACAAATTATTTGCTTACGACCCTAACGCCACTGGCCATGATGACCATGCTCTCCAATGCCTGGGCAAGTGGAATCGCTTCAGCGAAACGACTGAACGATCTCTTGACGATGCCTGCAGAGGTAGTTGATCATAGCGATGCCCTGTCACTGACCCAAGCCGGACTCGCCGATGCGCCGGTACAAATCAAGTTTGAACGAGTTGCTTTTCGATATGATGGGGCGGAAGGTGGCAGTGAGGTAGGGTGCGAGTGGATTTTGCAGGATATTGATCTGGTAGCTGAACCAGGCAAGACGCTTGCCATTCTCGGCGCCACGGGTGCGGGTAAATCGACCTTGGTTAATCTAGTGCCCCGGTTTTACGAAGTGACTAGCGGCCGGATTCTCTGCAACGGTATCGATATCCGACAACTGCAACAGAAGGCACTGCGTTCGCTGATTGCCGTGGTGCCGCAGGAGACCATACTTTTCTCTGGCAGCGTCGCTGATAATATTCGATACGGTGCACCGACAGCGAATGAGACCGAGATCATGGCCGCTGCTCAAGCGGCTCAAGCCCATGACTTTATCTGTAAGCTGCCGCAGGGATACGAGACCCGAATTGAAGAGCGTGGCATAAATCTCTCCGGCGGACAGAAACAACGTCTGGCCATCGCTCGTGCTCTCCTGACTCGGCCACGCATCCTGATTCTTGATGACAGTACCAGCGCTGTTGACGTCGAGACTGAGACCCGCATTCAGGAGGCCTTAGAGCAACTACCGTTCAAGCACACACGCCTGGTAGTCGCCCAGCGGGTCAGTACGGTGTTGAACGCTGATTCGATCGTCATCTTGGAGAAGGGACGCATCGTCAGCCAGGGAACGCACGACCAACTGCTGGTTGGTTGTCCGATCTACCAGGAAATTTACGCCTCTCAGCTGGGCAATGGCCTTGAAGACGACCTGGAAAAGGGTAGGGGGGAACAACAGCTATGAGCGCCGCCCCGGAACGAACCAATGCAGGGCTGCGCGAGACGTTGCAACCACGCCGGCCCGGAGCGGTCGGCAGGATTGAGAAGGCGAACAACCCGAAGCATGCCCTGCTGCGTCTGCTTCCGTATTTGCGTCCCTATCGCCTGACTCTGGCCCTGGTCTTTGCGAGTGTAATCGTCTATACCCTGTTCGGCCTGATCGGCCCATACCTCATGGGCGTGGCCATTGACCGGTTTGTCGGTCCCGGTCAGGCTGAGGGCTTGACGCGAATAGCCCTGTGGATGCTGATCGTTTATCTGTTGTATAACGGGTTTCAGATCGTCGCCGCCTGGTTGATGTCAGGTATTTCCCAGGAGGCCCTGCAACAACTGCGTCGCGACCTTTTCTCGCATGTCCAACAGTTGCCGCTCAGTTTTTTTGACCACCGATCAACAGGCGAGCTGATGAGCCGGCTGACCAACGATATTGATGCTATCAATCAGGCCGTTTCCCAGAATGTGACCACCCTGCTGGCAGGAGTGCTCTCGCTGACGGGGATTCTGGCAGCAATGTTCGTGCTCGACTTCTGGCTGGCCCTGTCCGCGATCCTGGTAGTGCCGGTAATTTTCGGGTTTACCCGTTTCGTAGCACGCTATACGCGCAAAGGATACCGCGACCTCCAGGAGCAACTTGGGGGGCTCAATGCGGTCACCGAAGAAGCCATCGGCGGGCAGAAAGTAGTAACGGCTTTTGGACGCAACGAATCGGTTCTAGCCGCCTTCAGGGAGCACAATGAGCAGGTCTTTCGGGCTGGAGTCTATGCCAACAACTACAGCATGCTGCTCATGCCGCTCACCGGCGTGCTCGGCAACTTTTTTGTCATAATCCTGGCAGCATTGGGAGGCTGGCTTGCCCTGCGGGGGCTGGTTAGCATCGGTGTCATTGCTACCTTCATTATCTACGGCCAGAATTTTATCCAGCCGTTGCGGCTGCTCGCCAATATTTACAACTCCATCCAAGCAGCCCTGGCGGGAGCGGAACGCATTTTTGAGATCCTGGATACGGAGATTGAAATCGACGAGGGTGCTTTGGTTCCCATGCCGTTCATCAAGGGCGAGGTCTGTTTTGACCATGTCCAGTTCGCCTATGAGTCAGGGCATCCTGTGGTTAGAGAGATGAGTCTGGAAGTGCAAGCGGGGAAAATGATTGCTCTCGTAGGATCAACCGGGGCGGGCAAGACCACGATTATGAATCTACTCAGCCGCTTTTACGAAATTGATGGCGGCCGGATCACCCTGGATGGCCGTGATCTGCGGACCATTGCCAAAGCCGATCTCCGCCGCTGTATCGGACTCGTGCCGCAGGACACCTTTCTCTTTGCTGAATCCGTTTTGGAAAACATCCGCTTCGGCCGTTTGGACGCCAGTGATGAGGAATGCATGGAGGCAGCAAAACTGGCCGACGCTGATCATTTCATCCGTCAGCTGCCACAGGGCTATCAGACCGATTTATCAGAACGAGCAGGCAATCTCAGTCAAGGGCAACGGCAACTGCTGGCAATTACCCGGGCCATTCTCGCCAAGCCTTCTATCCTCATCCTTGATGAAGCCACCAGTAGCGTCGACACCCGTACCGAGGCCCGGATTCAGAAGGCACTATTACGTTTCATGGAACAGCAAACGAGTTTTGTTATTGCCCACCGCCTCAGCACTATCCGCGATGCTGATCAGGTTTTGGTGATCGATGACGGCCGCATAGTGGAACAGGGCACCCATTTTGAACTGTTATTTCAAAGAGGTGTCTACTATCATCTCTATACCAGTCAGTTCAAGGGACATGCAATCTGAGGTACTAACGCAAATAACAAATTGTCACATCTAGATCGTTCTGGCAGGTAATATCCAGTAAGTAACATATCAACAGCCCTCGAGATAATGGTCCAGATTGAGCTGTTGACAGGTGAGAATTAACAATATTTTCAAAATATGAACAAGGAAGGCACAGCACCGGCAGTACTCTTTGAAGGTGATAAAGTTGTTTAAGCATTTAGAGAAGGCAAACTTGCGATTAAAGATGAAATTGCATTTGGCAATGAAAACATGCTCAACAATAGATTGCTTGCTGCAAGGGCCGTCTGTATAAAAGACATCAAAGAAGAATAGGTGGCATTGTTCAGGATAATATGGATTCAACAGTTCAGGCAAATCCCCCCCCCCTTTCATGGAGAAGGCAATGACACAGCAAAACAAAACTGCCCTGGTCACCGGGGCATCGCGGGGTATCGGTCGTGCGGTCGCGCTACGGCTGGCGAAAGATGGCTTCAATATAATTGTAGGTTATGCTAGCCAACAGACCAAGGCTGAGGAGGTTGCGGACCTAATTTCATCAGAAGGCGGCAGAGTCTTAGTGATTCAGGCCGACGTTGCACAAGAATATCAGGTGACGGAGATGTTTATGCGGGCTGTAGAGGCTTTTGGCGGGATCGACGTTGTGGTCAACTGCGCCGGTATCATTGAGTTCTCTCAGATTTCAGAAGGCAACACTGAAATGTTTGATCGAATTATGGCTACCAATTTACGCGGTTCTTTTTTGGTTTTGAGTCAGGCCGCTAAACATATACGAGAAGGGGGGCGCATTATTGCGCTTTCATCTTCGGTCGTGATTCCCGCCTTTCCAACCTATGGGGCCTACATCGCCTCCAAAGCAGGAGTGGAAGCTTTGGTGCGCACCTTAACAAACGAATTGAGGGGACGCAGCGTCACGGTCAATGCTATATCCCCCGGCCCCGTAGCCACTGAACTTTTTCTTACCGGTAAAAGCGATGAACAAGTGGCCCGCCTGGCTAAGTTGCCCCCATTGGAACGCCTCGGCGAACCAGGGGATATAGCATCTGTTGTCTCCTTCCTTGTTGGATCAGATGGTGGTTGGGTTAACGGACAGGTGCTTAGGGTGAACGGTGGTTTTATGTGCTAAGCAGCTGATAACCCTGTCGTTATTAACCATAGATAATATTTGCCGACACATTCATGACATCAGCAGTACCGGTCAGCAGCATGGCCTGGAGCAGTTCACCTTTGAGCTGATTGAGGTAAAGAGCAACGCCTTCTCGGCCTCCTCCAAAAGCGGCAATCACTAGTGGTCGGCCGACCAGTACAGCGTCCGCACCTAGGGCGAGCAGTTTGAGTATATCAGCACCGCTGCGCACACCACCATCGACAAAGATAACCGCTTTGCCCTTGACTTGGTCGATGATGGCAGGCAGCACCTCGGCCGCACCAGGGGTGGAGTCGAGCACCCGGCCGCCGTGATTAGACACCACAATAGCCGCAGCTCCGGCACGTACAGCCTCATCGGCCTCGTCGGCGGTCATCACGCCTTTAACGATAAACGGCAGTTTGGTTGAGGCGATGACTTCCTGCATCTCAGCGAAAGTCTTGGGGCCAACGGGCTGCCCTTTCATCGCCATCGTGACCAGGCCAGCGCCGTCAATATCCATGCCCACGGCTAGTACACCGGCTTTTTCAGCTGCCCGTAGATGGCTGGCAACAACGTCTTGGGCCCGTGGCTTAATGATTGCAATTGAGCTACCCTTGTTCTCAGCACCAGCCTTTAGCCCGCTGTCGAACATGCGGGGGTCTGCGCCGTCGCCGGTCATGCAGAGAGTCCCGGCTTGGATCGCACCGGCCACCATCTCGGCAATGAACTCCTCTTCGGACATTTTTCCACCCATGTTGTAGGTGGAACCAGTGATGGGTGCAACCAGGATCGGCATGGAGAGTTTTTTACCCCACAGCGTCCAGGTCATGTCCGGCTCTTTGACGTTGTGAATGGTCCGCATATTCAACCGGACTTTGGCGAGGGCCTCCAGGTTAGCTTTGAAAGCGCTTCCTGTCCCCACACCACCCATACCTGGAACCTCTCCGGCGCAAGCGCGTCCGTCACAGACCGGGCAGACCCGGCAATAACCTTTGAGTTGTTCACGGGCTTGTTCTCGAACTGTTTTAATATCCATCTGCGTTGCTTCCTTCCTTCTTTTCAAGCATCTGCCGCACTATTTGTGACGGTTGTGACGTTGAAGCCGATAAAATGATTTTCAATAAATTATATGCCTATCCTTAGGCACAAAAGCCTCTGTTTGGATGTTCACCAGGTCCCGTATCTTCTTCACACATACCGGATCATGCTGTATGCCGTTTAACCCATGCGACATAGCTGTCCATCCAATTTTGCAGGAAAGATCTACTTCCAGCGCCAATAGCACCGGACTCGTCAAGCAACCCTTCCTTGGCCTGGATAAATGCTTCCGGTTGGCTAAGGGTAGGTACATCCAGATAGGCCAAGACATTGCGTAAATGCTGTTGGGCGAGTGCCGTGCCGATTGCTCCAACCGAAACACCAAGCACACCAGCGGGCTTACCTGCCCAGGCACTCTGGCCATAAGGACGAGACGCCTGGTCGAGGACATTTTTCAGTACGCCGGGAATGGATCGGTTATATTCCGGGGTCACAAACAGCAAGCCTTGAGCCGCGTTGATTTCACTTTTCAGCCGTTTGACCGACTCGGAAGGGTTGCCGTCATCGTCTTGATTATAGAGCGGTAGATCAGCAATTTCCAAAAGCTTGAAGGTGAACTCTGCGGGTGCCAATTTGGTGATAGCGTTTGCCAAAGCCCGATTGAAAGATTCTTTGCGAAGGCTGCCAACGATAACAGCAATTTGATAGTTACTCATGATTATCTCCGGTTATATGGTATTTTGAAGGAATGTATTCCTTTTTTGGAAATGATCTTCAAAAGGATACAAAGTGTTTTTGTAAGAATTTATCCTTTTATTTCGTGATATTGCCATGCGGTGCCTCAAAAGATACATGCAAAGGACGTCGATAAAGAAATCTGAACAAGATCATGACCAAGCATCACCACCGTCCCGATCAAGAAGAAACCGACGCTGTAACCCTCTCTCTTGATGATTGGCCCCATACCGATCGAGCACAACATCATGCCGGCATAAACGCAGGTGTTGTGACGTCAACATTGTATTCATGAAGTGGTAAGGATTGAAAAATCATGGATTAATCCTCCCTAAAGGTTGCTGTTGTATAGGAAACGACAATCGATACGCCATCGATTCATTTGTTGGCTTCATCAAGAAAGCGTGTTGATATTATGCAACATTTGGGCAAGCACCTTGCGGAACGTGACTATGTCTTGATCTAAAATGCCGTCCAGAATTTCCTCTCGTAGGAGATTGGCCTGATAAGAGATCTTCTCGATAATTAACAGAGCTTTTTCTGTCAGATGGATGGTCTTGGTGCGCCTGTCGGTGTCACCATCACGCCGTTCGGTAAGACCTAACCGCTCTAGCTCATCAAGAATTCTGACTAGACTTGGCCCCTCGACGCCTATTTGCTCGGCTAGTTTACGTTGGGGCAAACTGCCACCGGCACGTGATAGGTGGCACAGGGGTACCCACTTGGCTTGAGTCAGGGCGAGGGGAGTTAGCCGCTCGTCAACCTTTGTTCGCCATCGGCGGGCGGTGATGCCGAGCTCGAAGGCAATGTCGTTAGTGTTATCCATGGAGCTCTTGTTGTTTGATAGTTAGTGTAACTAATAGTATGCTATCAGTATAATCAAAGTTTTACAGTAATCAAGTTTCTTTATGATTTATCGAACATTGCTGCGAGTTGGGTTTTAGCACTCCATGGCCAAGCCTCGCTTCCGATTGGGCAAGGGCAATCCGCAGATCACGGTGAAAGCGACACCCATGCTGAAGCTTATGGTAGTAGCAGCGATTACCACCAAAGCAAGCAGTGTTAGGCAGAGCCCAAAGGAGACTAATGCCGGAAAGAGCGCAGATGTTGTCAACCGGTCCACATCTGGACTCACTGAAGACGGTGTCCCAACTTCGGGGAGACCTCTTGCCATATAAATCACTGTTGGGTGAAGCTTGGAAGGGCTATCAATTAAACTTGATTTTAACATCAATTTGGTTTATATAAGAATCGTACTTCCTATTAGGGAGCCTCCTAACCCCTTTGCCACGAAATCCCCCTTTCGTCTGGCAACGGGGTTTTTGCGTTTTGGCTCTTCTTCATCTAATAAACCAGCATTTCATTTCAAGGGATGAAGATTTATAACAGGTGGATATATCTAGGCCAAGAGACCATCGATATTGTAATGGAAAAAAAGAAAGGCCCTCCATGGACTCAGGTCTGAAACCCGAGGGGGGGAGCCTTCGTGAACAGTCGAATTAACCTGACGTGGCGGATGGATGTTTGCCCGCCTACCTCTACGGAGGATTCTCAGCTGAGAGGTCAAGTGCTCGACTCTTTCAGCCTGGTCACTCAAACGTTATCGGATGACTCCACTTGCGTGTTCCGAGCTATTGTCGGGCATCCTGTCAGAATGACTATGACTGTAAATAGAATATATGATCGGCAGGTGACGTTGACAATGCCTGCAGCTAAATTATTAATCTGCTATTATTGATTCAACCGTTCGCGCAGTCGTTTGCTGGGACGGAAAGAAACCATCTGCCGCTTAGTGATGGTCATTGATGCACCAGTGCGGGGATTACGGCCACGTCGCGGTGCTTTATCCTGTACCGTGAAGGTTCCAAACTGGACAAGCTTTATAGATTCTCCGGCAACCATGGTGCTTTTCATGGTTGCGAAGACAGCATCAACAATCTCGGCAGCATTCCGCGTTGATACACCTAGTTTTCCATTAACAGCTTCGGCCAATTCCTTACGGGTCACATTCTTTTTCTTCATTTTTATCCGTTGCAGGGATGGGTAGTAGTTGAGAGGGTGGCACGTTTATATCCTACCTGAAAGAGCCTGGCAAAGAGGAAATTCTTGCCACAGGAGAAACGTCAACACCCGGCCAACCATCGGGTCTATCCAGTGAGATCATCGACGACTTCCGCCTTCGCCCTTCCATGATAACCATGGCCATAATAAACTACTTCCTCAACCGGCGGCAGGATATATTTCATCTCTACCTCTTATTCTATACGTCCACCCGCAGCAACCGTTCTCGATCTCCCGCTTGGTGCTTCTTGGAGGCCCCCCATACTCGACCCTGATCCCGCAATATATGACCTTCGTCTCAGCGTCCTGCCATCCATGAAAGCAAGTTGTGCAGTTTTGTTTATCGCTGTTCATTTGATTCTCTCTACCTCCCCACCCCATACAAACTGAAGTTCCTTTAGAGCTACTATATACAGACTGCGTGTCAATATCCAACGGTAAACCATATCGCGGAGGAGTATGTTTGGAGGAAGAACTGCGCCGGCACGGTAGGGGGGCGCCAGGATGAAACTGCCATCCATAGGTGAGCAGGCGAGGCAACTTGGCGGTGAGCACGGCACTCATCCTTACGGCATAAATGATCTCGTCCGGGTCTACGGCTAATTGATGGTGTTCCATGATGTTACCTCCTGAAGTTTGGTCAAAAAATAGCCACGACCGTGGATGACCTAGGGTTGAGATTGGGATAGCTGAACGTAATTCAGCTCTTCATATAAGATGGCAAAGATTGCGCGGTGAGATGGTGGGATGAAATATCAAAGATTTATCCGCAGCTAGTCAGCGGACTAGGCGAAAGATCCATGCAAGTTTTCTCCTGATATTACTCCTTTCAGGTGTGAACAACTTTCTCGATCTGTTATGAAAAACGAGGAAAGATCAGTTCTTATTTCAAGGTTTTTGGAAAAAGCTGCCTGGCAGTCTGTGCAATGTCCCTTTTCCTCAAAGAGAATCTCCCGTGAATAATCCGCAAAGTAAATACCCAAACAAAAATAATGGTCTGCCCATGGCCGGGGTGATCGCGATGGTGTTGATCGCTGGAGTGCTTGTCATGTGGTGGATGGCGACACGGGCTGATCGAGAGATGCGTGCTGATTTGCTCCAGCAGGCGCAGTCGGTAGCGGGAGCTGTAAATATCGAGAGAATCTTGGCGCTCTCGATCACGGAGGCGGACCTGAACAGTCCCGACTACCGGCGGCTCAAAAATCAACTCGAAGCTGTGCGCGCAACCAATCCCAACTACCGTTGTATCACTCTCAAGGGGCGTCTTCCCGACGGCTCGATTTATATTATCGTTGACGATCATCTCGTCGGACACCAAGATGTATCCTTTCCTGGTAAAGCCTCCGACTATCTCCCTGATGCATTCCGTAGTGTCTTTGCAACGGGAAAGGCAACTATAGAAGGACCTGCGACCGATACAAGGGGTACGTTTGTCAGCGCCCTCGTGCCGCTTGTGACCCCTGCCACCGGCGCGGTGGTAGCTGTCCTGGAAATAGATGTTGATGCATCCGTGTGGAAATTTGAAGTAGCCACGCAAGCGGCCCTGCCAGCAGGCCTGATATTGATGCTGCTTATTGCCACAGGCGCCATTATCTTGGGTTCGCACCAGGTTGACGCATCGCCCAAGCCTGTCCTGCGGCGCCTATTTGGGCCATTTGCAGCCATGATGCTGCTGCTGATGGCGGGCGGGGGAGTGCTTTTGTGGCAACAACAGCAACAAAGATTTGCTGACAATGCCGCAAGCCTTGTTTTCGAGGTCCAGCGTGGCCTGCATCTCGCCCTGGACCTGCAGGCCTCAGGTCTGGCCTCTGCCATGCAGCCCATCGTCGCCGACGTCGCAATGCAACAGGCCTTGCGTCAGGGAGACGCTGATCGTCTCCTGACCGCCTGGCAACCTGTTTTCGAGACCTTGCATCAGCAGAACAACCTCACGCACTTCTACTTTTTTGATGCCAACCGCGTCTGTCTGCTGCGGATCCACAATCCGGAGAAGCGCGGTGACCTCATCGATCGATTCACCGCACGCGAGGCCGAACGAACCGGCAAAACGGCCTCCGGTATTGAATTAGGGCCGTTGGGCACGTTCACCCTTCGGGTGGTGCAGCCGGTCTTTGCAAATGGCACGCTCCTCGGCTATGTCGAACTTGGCAAGGAGATCGAAGATGTCCTGTACGCGATACACGACCGGCCCGGTCTTGAACTGGCGGTGACCGTCCGCAAGGGACACCTGCATCGACAGACCTGGGAAAACGGTATGCGCATGCTTCAACGCGAGGCCACCTGGGATAGCCTTCTCAACAGTGTGGTGATTTACAGTTCGCAAGGCCGCCTCCCAGACACCTTCACAGCGATTGCGAATGCCACTCTGTTGCCAGCCCCTGCTGGCAACACAAAGAATCAGGAAATCAACAAAAACGGCAAGGACTGGCTGTTTTCCGCAACGCCCCTGCTGGATGTTTCCGGCAAACCAATCGGCGACTTGCTGATAACGAATGACATCACATTCCAAAAAGCGGCTTTCAACCGCCTGCTGCTGGTCGGAGGCACCACGGGAGCGGCACTGCTGGCTGTAATAATGAGCTGCATCTATGTTCTCCTGCGTCGCACGGACACCAGTCTCATCGCTCAGGAAGCAAAACTGCGAGCAAGTGAAAATCATCTCAGCAGTATTTTTCGTGCTGCCCCTGTCGGGATTGGAGTTTTGATTAATCGGGTTGTATTGGCTGCCAATGAACACCTGAGCACGATGACCGGTTATGCATCTGACGAGCTGTTGGGTAAAAAAATGCTGATGCTGTACCCCAGCTATGAGGAATATAAAGCGGTCGGTACAGAACTCTTCAATCAAATCACAGCTTCCGGCAACGGTATCGGCAGGATTGAAACCCGCTGGCGGCGTAAGGACGGGGCATCCATAGACGTGCTCCTCAGCGCAACTTTGATCGATTCACCTGAGGGCATGGCACGAATGACCTTTACCGGAGTCGATATCACGGCCCTGAAGGAGACCGAGGAACGGCTTTTCCAGAGCAATCGACAGTTAGAGGCGACTATAGAGCACGCCAACGCCATGGCGGAGCAAGCAGAAGCGGCCAGTATCGCCAAGAGCGAGTTCCTGGCAAACATGAGCCACGAAATCCGCACGCCGATGAACGGGGTTATCGGCATGAACGGGCTCCTGCTCGATTCGGACTTGAGCAAAGAACAGCGGCACTATGCCGAGACCGTACGGGCCAGCGGCGAATCGCTGCTCGGCCTGATCAACGATATCCTCGATTTCTCCAAGATCGAGGCTGGGAAACTCGACCTGGAGATATTGGACTTCGATCTGACTGGCCTGCTGGATGACTTCGACATCACTTTTGCCCTGCGTGCCCAGGAAAAGGATATCGAGCTCGTCTGTGCCGTTGCGCTGGATGTACCCGTACTGCTCCAGGGTGACCCCGGCCGCCTGCGCCAGATCCTCACCAACTTGACCGGTAACGCCCTCAAGTTCACCCAGAAGGGGGAAGTGGTGGTCCGGGTCTCGCTGCTGGAGGCAAGTGAGACGGACGTCCTGCTCCGCTTCTCGGTGCGCGATACCGGCATCGGCATCCCGGCAGACAAGATAGGCTTGCTTTTTGAAAAATTCAGCCAGGTGGATGCCTCAACCACCCGCAAGTACGGCGGCACCGGCTTGGGGCTGGCCATCTCGCAACAACTGACCGAGTTGATGGGTGGTGCGATGGGGGTAGAGAGTGAAGAAGGCAAGGGCTCGGAGTTCTGGTTTACCGCGCGTTTTGGTAAACAGGCGGAAGGGACGCAGACAGAACATCTTCCTTCCGTAGATTTACGCGGTGTCCGTACCCTGATCGTCGACGACAATGCGACCAATCGTGAAATCCTGACCATCCGCCTGACCTCTTGGGGTATGCGGCCAACGGAGACTGAAGATGGATCCGGTGCGCTCAAAATGCTCTATCAGGCGCTCGATGAGGATGACCCGTACCGCATTGCCTTGATCGACATGCAGATGCCGGGCATGGATGGTGAAACGCTGGGGCGGCTTATCAAGGCAGAACCGCGCTTAGGTGACCTGAAAATGGTGATGCTGACCTCAATGGGCGAGCGGGGTGATGCCAGGCACTTTGCGGAGATCGGCTTTGCGGCCTATGCGGCCAAGCCGATACGGCACCATGAATTGCAGGATATCCTCGTTTTGGCCCTCTTGAAACGACGAGACGGGGCGAATCTGGATCTACAGCCAATCGTTACCCGTCATCTGGCCCGCGAGACTCTGCAGAACCGATTTGCCGATCGCCAGGTCCGCATCCTGCTTGCTGAGGATAATATCACCAACCAGGAGGTGGCACTGGGCGTCTTGCAAGGGCTGGGCTTAAGCGCTGATGCGGTGGCCAATGGCGTCGAGGCGGTAGAAATTCTTAAAATCATCCCCTATGACTTGGTGCTGATGGACTGCCTGATGCCGGAGATGGATGGCTACGATGCCACAGCCCGTATCCGTGACCCGCAGAGCGAATGCCTCAATCCTGCCATCCCGATTATCGCAATGACCGCCAACGCCATGCAGGGCGACCGCGAAAAATGCCTGCAAGCGGGCATGAACGATTACGTGACCAAGCCGATTGCACCGCAGCTCCTCGTGGAGGTCCTGGAGCAATGGTTACCAAAAACAAATGCCCCGATAAAGGGACAAATCCCCCAATCCACACCGCAGGTTGCTGTTGTTGATACCATAATAGAGCCGATGCTCCCGGTGTTTGATGTTGCGGGACTCATGGTCCGGCTGATGGATAACGAAACGCTGGCACACAAAATTTGCCTGGGCTATGTGGACGACCTGCCCAAGAAGATCGTGGAGTTGCAAGGCTATCTGTCCGCTGGAGATGCTGAGAATACTGAACGTGTTGCACACAGCATCAAAGGCGCAGCCGCCAACATCGGGGGAGAGGCCCTACGAGCGGTAGCACGGGAGATGGAGCAAGCCGTAAAAGCGGGTGATATGGAGGCTGCCCGAGGAAACATGCCGGAACTGGAAGCACAGACCGCCCGATTAACGGCCGCGATAGAACAATATATTCAGGTGTCAGGAGGCGAGATATGAAGACATTGATCGCTGATGACTACTTTGCTCGCAGAGTTCTCCTGCAAAGAATACTCGTAACCCTGGATACACCATAGAAGTACGCCAGTAACCAGCAATACCAGTGTTTAAAGCACTCAAAATAGGATACTAAATTTTTCCCAGCTGACCCTTCCCTGATATGACCATTCAAGCTATCTTTATTTTTAGATTGACCGTGGTCGACGGGTTGGGGAACACCATTAAATTGGCTCAAGGAGAATAAATGGAAAAGTGCATTGAATTATTAATAAGGGTTCTACACGGAAGAAGGATTTGTAGTTTGAGTATTTTTCTGTTCGTGTTGATGGCTTTTTCCCCATTGACGGTCTTGGGGCAAGACAACCAGGGAAGAAACGCTGATGAGCAGCACGCCTGGCGACTTTATGAGCAGTACAAGCAGGTCAATGATAAAATTGGATACCTAGAAAGGGCCATCGTTCACGGTAACAAGGACATGAAGGACGTTGCATATGGTATGTGGGGCGGGTTAGCTATTGATCCAACGGACGTCTCATCTGTGAATAAAGCGAGAGCGATGTTGAAGAAGGAACAGGAGGCTCAGAAAAATCTTGAAGCTGCCTGGGGAAAAAAATTCTTTGGTAGTTACGGAGATTTAAAGGATTGTAATCAATATATTGTCGACGGAAAAACCAAAAAGAAAATGGACAGGATAGAATTCCGGTTGACCTATTTCCCTTTCAAAAGTGGGACGGATCCCGTTGTTGGGGCATCAAGTCCGGAGGGTACTGGGGCCGGTACACAAAAGGGCATATGGGATTTCGTGCTAAATGATAATTGCAGCAAAAACGTAAGAGTCCAAATAGCTGGAGTCAAAGAAGACAACCCTTATATCGGAGGAAACCTCCGAAGAACAATCATGTCAAAAAAAGATAGCCGGAACATGGGCGGTGACAACAACGCAGCTTGCGGCCCTGTAGTAATTGTCTCAAAAAGTTTTAAAAACTGACCCTCCGTTGGCCGACATTTTTTAGTGAGGAATACGAGGAGCTAGTTGGTCGTCCTCCGGGTTAGAGTAATTTGAAAGGCTCATCACCCCGGGCTTCTAACCTAGGTAAAAGATGAGCCTTTCTTTTTTCTCCGAGCATTCTGACGAGTACCCCATTGCGATTTGCTCCTTTGTCATCTCCGGCAAGGGCTTCAACCAACTCAGCATCTCCATAAGTTCGTCCTCCGTGATCCCGAAACCGTTTTCAGAATCCATTTTTCACCGCATTAATTTTATTTCTACCTCTGCCTCCTGCTTTTCCAATGGATAGAGTGTTACCGGCAAGGCCAGGAATGCCTCCGGGGATAACTGCTTACCAGGCACACCCTCACGGACTTCCTCTTTCTGGCTCAATCCATGTCACTTGATAAGGTTTGCCACCTCCTTGGCAAACCGGTGTTCAATGGCTCTGAGTACGTCGAGCATGGTTATTGAAAAAACGATTTCTTGGTGCTGCATCATGTTACCTCCTGTTGAATGTGCAAAAAATATAGCCCAGGACCGTGATGATCTAGGGATGAGACTGGGATAGCTGAACGTGATTCAGCCTATCAATATATGATGGCAGTGGTTGCGCGGTGAGATGGGGGGTGAATTAGGGTCATTGTGACCGGAATGGACAAGAGGGTTGGAGATTGTGATGAGAGAGGTAGGCGGGGGAATACAGGGGTTGGTGAGCAGTAGAATGAACGGTGCTGGGGATAATAATGTGTACTGATGATGGAGAACACTGATAGGAAACAATCACAATAACTGAAATTTATTGACATAGCTTCGGTGTAAGTGGAAAATTAATCCACATTCCCCATTGAAAAAATCCATGATCAAGCTAATCAAAATCGTAATATCAAAATCGAACTCTCACAGAATATACCTTCATGAATACTAACGCTGCCAGGTCTTGGTCGCTCAAAACAAAGCTGACTTTATTCGTGTCCGTTATTGTCCTGATCAGCATTTGGTCGATGGCGTTCTATGCTAGTCGGGTGTTGCAAAAGAACATGTATCAGCTTTTGTGTGAACAGCAATTCACGACGGCCACCATCGTGGCATCACAGATCAATCAAGATTTGGACGATCGATTGCAAGGCCTGAAGAGCATTGCCGGAGATATTAGCCCCACCATTCTTGGTGATGCAACTACATTGCAGACTCAATTGGAAAAACGTCGTGTTATTCATAACATGTTCAATTGGGGCCTCTTCGTTACCAAACTAGATGGTACGGCGGTAGCCGCAACCCCGTTATCGTCAGGACGGGTAGGGCTCAATTTCATCGACAGAGATTATATTGAGACGGCACTCAAGGATGGGAAATCTTCGATTGGTCGTCCGGCTCTGGGTAAGGTGGTTAACAGGCCGTTTATTGGCATGGCGGTGCCCATTCGTGACACTCAAGGAAAAGTGATTGGTGCCTTGGCAGGTATCGTTGATCTTAACAAACCCAGTTTTCTGGACAAGCTTACGGATAACCGCTACGGCAAAACGGGTGGATATCTGTTGGTTGCTCCGCAGTATCGTTTAGTTGTCACGGCTACCGATAAGCGCCGGATAATGACGACGCTCCCGCCCCAAGGTGTAGTGCCAGCCATCGATCGGCATATTGAAGGTCACGAGGGCTCAACTATTCTAGTTAATCCACTAGGTGTGGAAATATTGTCTTCAATGAAGAGGATTCCGCTGGCAGGGTGGAATCTGTCGGTTTCGATTCCGACTGCAGAAGCCTACGCTCCTATCCATAAAATGCAACAACACCTTTTGTTGGCCGCTATCTTGCTGACCTTATGTACAGGTGGGCTTACTTGGTGGATATTGAGAGAACTGTTGGCACCTCTGTTCTCTACTGTTTCAACACTGGTTGCCATGACTGATTCAGGCCTACAGCCACAAGCTCTGCCAGTCGTCAGGCATGATGAAATTGGCAAGCTCATTGGAAGCTTCAACGATCTGTTGAAAACCTCTGCACTACGAGAAAAAGCACAGATAGAAAGTGAGGAACGGTACAGATCTATCCTTAACACATCTCCCGACGATATCACCATTACGGATATGGAGGGCCGAATTCTTATGGTTTCGCCTGCTGGTATATCTATGTTCGGTTACGATAAGGAGGCGGACGGTGTAGGACGCATGGTTACCGATTTCATCGCCCCAGAGGATTGCGATCGCGTATTGTCAAACTTTGCGCTCAAGGTTCAGGGGGTCATGTCGGGACCTGAAGAATACCTCGCTTTGCGTATGGATGGCAGCACCTTTAACATAGAAGTAAACAGCGACTTCATTCGAGACGTTGATGGAAAACCCATCAATATAGTTTTCGTTGCCCGTGACATCACAGAACGCAAGCAAGCCGAGAAAAAGAACAAGACTTTGCAAGTTCAGCTGCTTCAGGCGCAGAAGGTGGAGGCCATAGGTACGCTGGCCGGTGGCATAGCCCATGACTTTAATAACATTCTCGGCGCGATTCTTGGATATACTGAAATAGCTCGGGATGCCAACCCTCCCGAATCGTTTACTGTTAAAAATCTGGACAGAGTATTGGAAGCCAGCCACAGGGCAGCTACGCTGGTCAAGCAGATCCTAGCCTTCAGTCGTCAGGTTGAAATTGAAAGGGTTTCCCTACAACTTGGTCTCATAGTCAAAGAAGCAATCAACCTCCTTCGCTCATCGTTACCGTCAACCATTGCGATCAAGATGCAGGTTGATACTGTAACCAAGCCCATCCTTGCCGATCCGACCCAATTGCACCAAATACTGGTCAACCTCTGCACCAACGCTTTCCACGCCATGGAACAGACCGGAGGCACTATTGAGATTAACCTCACTGACCGTGAGCTTTCCCAAAGCGATTTACAACAGCATCCGGAGGTCTCTCCGGGTAGTTTTGTGATGCTGACAATCAGTGACACAGGTGTGGGCATAGACCCGGAAATATGGGGCAGAATCTTCGATCCTTATTTCACCACCAAAGGGGTGGGGAAGGGTACGGGTATGGGACTATCTATCGTCCATGGCATTGTCACCAGTTACCGCGGGTTCATCACCATCGAAAGTAATCAAGGAAGCGGTACTGTCTTCCGTGTGTACTTCCCCGCTATCGACGGGGAAATGCTCACTGAGTCCAAGTCCGTTGAAATGGTCCCCCAGGGCACTGAAAGCATCTTGTTTGTTGATGACGAGACCATATTGGCTGAGTTGGGAAAGGCGATGCTTGAACAATTGGGCTATTCAGTGACAGCCTGCACAAGCGGTCCGGATGCTTGGAATACCTTTAATAATCAACCGGACCGGTTCGACGCCGTGGTTACTGACCAAACGATGCCGGGCCTCACAGGAATGGACTTGGCCAAGCAGATATTGCAAATTCGACCGGATATGCCGATCATTCTCTGCACGGGTTACAGCACCCTTGTAGACGAAAGACAGGCAAGATCCTTGGGGATCAAAGGTTTTGCCATGAAACCTTTGAGTAAGGGTATGATCGCAACGCTACTCAGGAAAGTGCTCGATGAGAGTAGGATTTAAGGTTAACTGTCCCAGCTCAACGCCTGAGCCTGACTCTGCTGAGGCGGAACTTAACCCCAAAAGTACGCATCCGTACTTGCTTGATATTTTACAATAAATGAAGAAGACAACCCTGAGCACAATATGTGGGGTACCAGCAATGCCAGTGTTTAAAGCACTCAAAGTAGGAAACTCAATCCTTCACAGTTGAAAGTGCTTTCGCTTTTATCAGATCCGGCATCCTGTATAACATGCTGTAAATAGGATGATTATTTTGACCCTCCGTGCTTGGTGCACTAGTACCAGCAATACCAGTGTTTAAAGCACTCAAAGTAAGATGCTTAACTTCTCCCAACTGAAAGTGCTTTCGCTTCGAACTGATCTGGAGCCATGTGTAACGTATTGTGAATAGAATATTTTTTGCGATTTCACCGGCTTGGTGCACTAGTACCGGCGATTATAGGAAAGGTTTTCGTAGACCAAAGTGTTTTCGAGGAGCCGGGTCGGATAAACCCGGTAATCGGTTGCAATTTCAGCCAGAGCCTTTGATTCCGACAGAGCAACCGGTGGTGCTACTGTAGCCTGAAATTCTGCAGTTGTGACAACGCAAGCGATACGGTGGTACAATATGGCACCATGCGGCAAACAGGCGAGGAAAGTTTCTTGTTATTGGAGCGATCCTGCCTTGTCTTTGTGCCGGGGAAGGTAGATTCTGAAAGCCGCACCCAAACCTAGTTCGCTGAACGCAGAGATAAAACCGTTGTTCTGTTTGACAATACCATAAACGGTCGCTAGCCCTAGCCCGATCCTTTGCCAACCTCTTTCGTCGTGAAAAAGGGTTTAAATAGGTGCTTTATAGTCTCCTCGTCCATGCCGCACCCATCGTCACTCACCATTATCGACACATATTCACCTGGGATCATTCCGGGATGGTTTATACAGTAGGCTGCATCCAGAGTTGTATTATCCGTTTCGATTATTATGTTGCCGACGCCGTTGATGGCGTCACATGCGTTTAAGATAAGATTTGTCAAAATTTGATTTATTTGTGAGCTGTCAATTTTGACTCTCCACCGATTCTCCTTCGGTTTCCAGGCCAAGTTAATATGCGCACCAACAAGCATTTTTAGTACCTGAAGCATTTCCTGCTCAATAACCTCCTTGAGATTAAGAATTTTCGGGGCAATTGGTTGCTTGCGAGCAAAAGCCAATAATTGTTGAGTGATCTGTGCAGAACGTTGTCCCGCTACAAATACCTGCTGCAAATTATGATGCAATGGTGAGTTAGGCTCAATTGTATCAAGGGCTATTTGAGTGTAACCAAGTATTACGCAGAGCATATTGTTTAAATTGTGAGCAACGCCACCGGCCAGTAGTCCGATTGACTCCATATCATCGACAAAATTCACCTGGGTTTGCAACCTTGTGTGATCTTCAGCTGCATGTTTGTGTTCGGTGATACCACACCAATGACCGATACAATGGCGATTTCGCTTCGATATATTCATGAACGATGCTCCTGATGAAGATGCGTTACATTTTGACCTATCCTTAATGCCTACCATTGAAAATGCCAAATTTGTTCATTCATGTTTTCTGGATTAAAGTGAAAGTAATGGTATATTACTGTTGATTTTGAATTTTGTTTTGAGCGTCTCCTCGTTTTGCTGCCTTCACCACCTGTGAAGTCTGCTTGTCTGCCGAAAGTTTTTTCTTGTCAGCTTGCACTGCAGCTTTGGCATCCGTGACATTTTGTCCGGAGCTCTTGGTAGCCTGCAATGCCAGTTTTTCGGATTGTATGTTTAGTTTGTCTGCCCGCATGTCTTCTTTGACATTGGTGATATTTTGATCAGCAGCAAAAGCAGAGAAGGTAACCACGAGGAAAATGAGAGCACGGCAAAGTATCTATACATTTTACTTTCCTTAAAGTTGTAAATTCGATACGAATTCTTTCGTGACCGAGTGAATTTGGCCCAAAAAACAATCAACTGATATTGAAACCCGTCGATGTTTTTTTTATTGTGAGAATAAGTCATTCGCTCATCACATATCAAAAAAATAAGCCGTATTCGCTACCTTGGGCATATTTACCGGAGTGGAATACAAAAACGGCCCTTTCGGATCGTTGGGGTTAGACGTTCTCATCTTGGTCAGCATTTCATTCTGTGGCATTGAAAGCATCCTGCTAACCTGCGCGAAGGCTGTGGCGTAAAGATATGACATCTCGCCATCTTGCGCCCCATAAAGCCTTGATAGCGACAACACCTTGTTCTGGTCAGCAGAATCGCCTGCTTGAAAACGTCTTAATTCGAGGGCGATGGCCCGGCGGATTTTGACAATCTCAACCAAGTCCTGGCGTTGAAGATCAACCAGTTCGACGATGGGCTTTCTCTGAACCGCCGTCAATATGGCAAGGAATCCTTCGCCACTATCGCCGGTAAGCCTTGTGCTAATAGAGTAATCCTGCTTGCCCATAGCTGGCGCAGTCTTCATGCCGAAGCCACCGAAATACATTCCGTGTCGTTCTGGACAAAAATATGTGTCTGCCTCCAGCGAACCGGTATACCAGGAAAACATTTCGCTGGCATAGGTCATCACCGCAACATTGACCTCGTGCGACATGCTTCTTTTGTCCAGTTGTTCGGGAAGATCTGGCCATGTCCTGGAATCACCAAACTTCAATCTGGACAACACATTTTTCTGTTGCTCGTTCAAGCCACGAACGATGCCTCCCATCACCTTGGCCCTTTGAAATGCCAACCGTCCATCAAGTTCATACAACTCGGCGGAATACTGCATTACCGCCTTTCTGCTGAGCCCCTTGCTACCGGCGGGTACATCGCCTGTCATATTTTGACGGAACGCCATGATTAACGGCAGCCGTTTCTCAGCGAATAGACGGATGTCGTTTTCTTGTTCCTGACCCAGGTTAATGAGCAGCATTTTCTGATCAGCACTGAGAATGGCTAGCATGTTGTTGGCGATCCGCGTCAAAAATGAGGTGTTGTGCCCTCCCTCTTTGGCGTCGATATCTCGCATGTACTGAAAACCGAAATAATCAGACACCTTTCCTGGCGGAAGGAAGGTGTCGTAGCCAAAGTCACCGGTAAGGAAAGCCAAGCCGTTGAAGGCAATGGTGTGGAGTTGTGCCCGATCGGAGGTGGCCTGCTCGATTGAGTACCTCTTTGCACCACCATCGGGCGGGGGCCCCTGCCGTGGACGATCCTGAGCCATAACACCCCAGGAAAATAGACTAAAGATCAATGCTAGCACACTTATTTTCGTTTTCATCAAACCACCCACCTCTTGCCATTGAAATAAAGCACATCGAAATGAATATCTCATCATACGCATTGATTTATTATAGGAAATCGCAACGATAACATTGAACGATTGATCGGAAATTTAATCCAGGCATCACGCTGTTTCAGCAACTGCGAGCAAGTACGAGTTTACAGCCCACCGTTTGATTCATGGAACGTCTTTTCCCTCTTTACCAGCGGTTCCTGGCAGTGGTGGGGGAGACGTCTCTTGAGAGCGGTTGACGGATGACCGGTCGCTAGGTGGTTGATTGGGGCGCGCCACCAAACCGTCGGGTGAGTTTAAACAGGTGGCTGCCACTTTGCCCTCCCTGGTTGTATGCTGAACAAGATCCCCGGCCTTCTTACCTTTGCAATCCTCAAAAGCCTGCGGAGGTGGTTTGTGACCGACGGTTGGCCCGGAGGCTGTTTGCTGTATCTGCATTCGGCCTGCTCCGTCCTGTTCAAACGCAAAAGGTTTGGAATTACCCCCGGATTGCGTGGTTTGTTCAGCAGCCGACATTGTGGCCATCAGGAAATCTATGAGCAGCATCAGAATAATTATTCTAGTTTTCATCGATCATCCTCCTTCATCATATCGATTTTCCGCGGCATATTATTAAGTTTGAAAGTTTGACGCACCCGAACATTCAAGGCTCAAAGAACAGATAATCAGTATTGGCAATATAAGGTGTCAAAAGACTGGTATCGTTGATGGCGCTTGAGTACAGGAAAGGTGTGGTCGCGATAGAGTAATCATAGATGGTCCCGTCGGCATATTTACCTGACAGGATTGATTTCCTAAGATTTTCAAGAGTCGTTTGTTGGTTTGCGGTCAGCGTTTGATGCACATGCGCAAAAGTTGTTGCATAGTAGAAGTTATTTTCTCCATCCAGATCACCATAGATGGACGACAAAGCAAGCACTTGATTTTTAACCGAATCGTTGGTTCCAGTATTGGTTAAGAGGCTTCGCAGCAAGGTGGCTATTTTCGTACGAGTGCCAACGATGTTATTTGTTGTTTCTGCGTACAGATTGTTCCTTTGTTTATTCACGAGACCGGACATCAATGCTGCTTGAGATGCAGTTACGTATCCCAGAGAACTATCGCTGAGTACCATTCCAGCAGTTGCGGTGAGTTGTTCATTGATACTGTACCCTTCATGACCAACAGCCGGTGCGTCTTTCATGTAAAAAGAACCGTAATAGGTACCATGGCGTTCAGGGCAGAAATACACATCAGCTTCTATGGACCCGACATACCAGCTGAACAGGTCGCTGGCATAGGTCATCACCGCCACGGCTGTGCCTTGAGGCAATCCTTTCATCCTGGTCGCGATCTGCGCATCAGTGACATTCGGCCACGAATTAAACCCCTTTCCTTTCATAGTATCCCAATATGCTTTTTGAGTAGCCGTCATCGATTTAAGAACATTTGCATAGAGCAGTGCGCGGTCAAAACTTATCTGCCCATCGAGAGCGTAGAGTTCGCGGGAAGCTTTTTTCACAGCATTGAGATTCAGACCGGATGAGCCGGAAGGGATATCGCCGTCGATGAGACGACTGAAAGCTTCCATCAACGGATAGCGTTTGTATCCATAGAGGTTGATCTGGTCGAGTTGGGCGACAGCGAGCGTTTTCAATTGATTGAACTGCGTGTCATTAAGGTTGTAGATGACATTGTTGGCGATTCTGGTCAGAAAGCTGGTATTGTGTCCCATGTTGTCAGGATCGTTGTCGCGCAGGTACTGAAACCCAGTGTAATCAGCAACTTTCCCAGGAGGAAAGAAGGATTGGGCGTCCAGATTTCCGGTCATCATGGCAAGGCCAGCAAAGGCGAGCGTCGTCCGCTGAGCACCGTCAGAAATTGTCTGGGTGATATTGAAGGCAGCACCCTGCGCAGCCGTAACTGTGCAAGAAGCCATCTTGGCTACCGACACGTTTCCCGCGGTATCCATAGCCCAGGCATACAGTTTTTTTGCGCCGGTAGAGGTTGTCTTGTAACTTGGTGGTACGCTTGGCATCCAGCCGACAGCCGAAGATGCGGGAGTCGTCGCTACTTCTGTGATTATATAGGCCTTGACACCGAGATTGTCGGTAGCCGCCAGAGCGGTAATCGGTATATTCAAGCTGCTGACCTGCGCAGGCACTGCAAACTTGGTGACGACAGGTGCCGTCGTGTCAACTTGTACTGTCGCCATAACCGGGGCTGAGACATTTCCTGTTCTGTCCTTGGCCCAAGCGTAGATTTGCAACATTCCTGAACCGCTGGCGGTGAAGCTGGTCGGAACGGCGGTTCTCCAGGCTGTGCTGGTTGCAAGGGGTTTTGTTGGTGTCTGGGTAATCAAGTATCCAGAGACTACATCATTATCGATAGTCGTAAAAATTTTGATCGGTATGGTTGTACTGTTGACGATTGGCGGGACATTGAAGCTCGTGACCTTTGGTGCGATCGTGTCGGTTGGTACTGTTGCGCTTTGAGCACCAATCGGGATGCTGCAAATAATTGCAAAGAGTATGGCGATCAATGTTGTTTTCATACAGGTCCTCCCTCGCTGGATAAATTTTCGTGGGAATTTTTTCATTCCTCATTATTCCTTCAAGTCTATAATACAAATTAATTTAACAAATTTGTTTTAAGATTACAGGTTGATAGGTAAAACTTTATTAAGGGCGCTTAAGAAATCTTTACATTTTTCCGCAAACGATTTGAGGTGATTTCCTGTATGCTGAAAGTAGATTTTACAGGTCACTCAAGCTGAGGATGTCATGAATAGCATTTTAATAATCGACGATGATCGAGACCTGTGTGACCTGCTTATTGATCTGCTCACTCCTGAAGGGTTTCTGGTTGAAGCAACCCACAATGGTTTGCAAGGAGTTGAGCAGGCAATTTCAGGCAGGTACGCATTGGTCGTGCTCGATGTAATGCTTCCCGGTATCAACGGCTTTGAAGCACTGCGGAGAATTCGCGCCAGTTCGCGCGTTGCCGTTCTTATGCTGACAGCCAAAGGTGATGATGTGGATCGTATCGTGGGCCTTGAGATTGGAGCGGACGATTACCTGCCCAAACCATTTAATCCAAGAGAGTTGGTGGCGAGGATTCGTGCCATTTTGCGTCGAGTGGAGTCTGAAGCGCGACCCCAGATTGACATCGGTAGATTAATCGTCGGTGACATCGAGCTTGTTCCCGGCACGATGACGGTGTTTTGTGCTGGCAACAAAGTGGAACTCACCTCATTGGAATTTTCTATTCTTGAAACAATGGTGCGTCAGGCCGGGCAGGTGGTGAGCCGCGAAATTCTCGTGAAACAAGCCATGGGACGAGATTTTTCTGTTTATGACCGAAGTATAGATGTTCATGTAAGCAGTTTGCGAAAAAAACTCGGTCAGCAAAAGGACAATTCGGATCGTATTAAAACTGTTCGTAATGTCGGTTACCTGTACTCAGCTGAAGTGTAGTAGGTTGGAATCGTTAAAGAGGCATCTTTTAATATAAGATGCTCACAGGTTGTGCCTTCAGAGAAAGTGTTGCTGCCATGATTGATCGCCACACCGCATTGTTTACGTTACTGGGCGGGCTGCGCCTGCAAATCGGTTTAAAGGGAGGGGTGCTCTTATGCTGTCTCCTTCTGAATACTTCAGCATTTGCCGCGGTAGATACCCGCACTGGGGCAACTCTGGAAAAGCAGATAAGAAACACGGATCCGGTTGGTGAACAGGATGTACGCCCCCCCAAGTCTCGGATACCGCCGCGAGAAGCTTTTGAAGCGTGTAATGGGAAAAAAGAAGGGGATACGTGTCGGTTTCTTTCCTCACAAGGTGTTGAAGACGGGCAGTGTTTGTCTGGTGTTGAGAATCTATTCGCTTGTCGTCCTCATCGGGGTCCGACGTCGAGGAACGATTTTTTACCTACGTCAAATTCTTCCAGGCTAAATCGAATATTTAATGATCTTATTCCGTATGTGTTGGTGGCCTTAGCTGCTGCCGGCCTGACCTGGTACGGTTTTTCCAGGTATCGTAATTTGCCTCTGCGTCGATTACGCATAGTCACTAAACGACTAGCTGAAGGGGATCTCTCTGCCCGTGTCGGGGAAGGTTTGAGTGACAGGCAGGATGAAACTGCCAATCTTGGTCGTGATGTCGATCGGATGGCTGCTCGTATCGAAAACTTGGTAACTTCCCATCATCGCCTGATCCGAGATGTCTCCCATGAATTACGTTCGCCTTTAGCGCGTCTGAATGTTGCGCTCGAATTGGCTCGACAATCTGCGGGGCCGGCATTTTCGGCGCCATTCGAGAGAATCGAACGTGAATCAGAGCGCTTGAGCGATTTGATCACACAACTCTTGATGCTTACCAAACTTGAAAGTGAAGGTGGAACGTACCGGAAGGAGACCCTTGATATAGCAGCTCTCATCTCTGAGGTCGCTCAGGATGCGGATTTTGAGGCGCGAAATAATGACCGCCGGGTAGTGATGACGGAATGTGCACCACTGCTTTTGAATGGCAATCCAGCATTGCTCCGTCAAGCCCTTGATAATCTGGCTCGCAATGCCGTCCGCTATACAGCGACCGGAACCACCGTGGAAATTACACTCCTGGAAAAAGATTGCGAAAACAGCCGTTGGGCACATATCGAGATTAGAGACCATGGTCCCGGAGTCCCAGAGTCAGACTTGCATAACATCTTTCGACCTTTTTTCCGGATCGATGATTCCCGCGACAGACAGAGTGGAGGCGCAGGTGTTGGGCTGGCGATAGCTGATCGCGCGGTGCGTCTCCATGGAGGAAACCTACGAGCTTTCAATGCGCTTGATGAAGGTTTAATTATGGAGATGAAACTGCCTCTAGCTGAGAACTTGTAAAATTTTTTCTGCTCAAGGCCTATTCTTATAGACAATAGCTGAGTTTGACAGAAGCCCTGACCTTGCCTTCCTGGTAGTAAGACCGCAAGGTGTGAACGCTGACTTGAGAGGACGGTCTTCATCCTTATCCGGCAAAAGTTAACGCAAATTAATATCGATAGAGGTGCACTAGCACCAGCAATACTGGTATATACGGTTTCAAATTAGGTTACAGTGAACAGAGTTGTTTTTTGAAGCATCCTCATCGTTGAAATCAAAAATGTCGGTTATTGAAATATAATAATTTGCAGTTAACGTATAACTAACAACCTGAACATACTTCTGTAACAAGGAAAGGGGAAATTTTCTTGTTTTTTGATTTTTTCAACTCAAAATGAGGAACGATATGTTGTTACGATTTTTTTTGAATGAACCGAATGGGAATTCCTGAAGGGACTTCCTTGAGATGATGCCCAGGTAGGGCACCAAGTATGATGTCAAGATTGAGGTTATTTCCAAACCTAGGGCCGATTACCAGACTGATGCTTATTTCGAGCTAGATTTGCCCGTTGTGCCGTGATGGTGGAAGACGAGATTGTTGTTGAAGGCGGCAATGTGTCTCAGGACGAGGTTGAAGCCTGCATATGTCATCATTTAGGGATTTCCGTATCAGAAACCCCTAAGTCTTAATTTTGAGAACGGAGGTGAAAATGTCAATGACGAAAAACTGTTGTCACGAGGATATCGGGGGTATTTGAAGTCTCTGCATTTGATCATTCGCACAAATTATTTTACACCTTCCCTTTCAAGTCAACATATTTCAGATACCTTGACTTTGGTAACGTTACAATCGCCTGCTCATCCCCATTTGTTACTGTTAGCCTATGCGCTGCAGTAAGGTCGTTCTCCCATCCAATCGCGAATTGTCGGTTCAATCCAGTCCTCTAATCCCTTGGCTAGATAGAAACGTGGTGCTAGCAGATCGTCTCCCGTAGTGATTTGTCCCTCATCTGTGGCGATACGTGCCAGAGGCGTCTCCGGATAAATCCGGATTCCAATGGTCAATTTTAGCATGTCAAGTTCCAGAGAATCGGCAAAAGAAAGACTCTCGAAAATGGTTCTTTTCGTTTCGCCTGGTCCTCCAAGCAATAGGAATCCATTTCTTTGGATGCCATGCTCTTTAAAAAGAGTTGAGGCTACACGGACCTGGTCGACGACAAATTTCTTGTTGAGATTTTTCAGAATTTCCGGACAACCGCTCTCGAATCCGAGACTTATTTCAACGCAACCAGCCTCCGCCATCAGTCGGACCATCTCATCATCCACAAATCCCGGATAGAGGATACATCGCCAATGGATGTCCAACTTTGCGGAAATTATTGTCCTGCAAAGCTCCTTCGCGAACTTTGGCGGTATGTTGAAGGTGTTGTCAACGAAGTAAAAACGACTAAAACCGGCCGCAACGTGCTTTTCAAGAGCTGCGACAACTGATTCTATCGGATGCGTCCGTATCGTTATCCCTTCGAGTGCTGGAGTTGAACAATAGGAGCATTTCATCGGACAGCCACGCCTGGTCTGAAATGGAATCCAGATATTTTCGGCTGCCTCGGCAGTCACGGACCACAGAGAAGGGTCGGGAAAAGAGAGTGCTGAAAGTGCCGTTGTCTCGGGAGAATTCTTTTGCACTTTACCATCTGGGTAACACAATCCAGCAATGCTAGATAAATCTTTCCCCTGCTCCAGTGCAGCCAGGAGGGCAGGGAATGCAACTTCTCCTTCACCGCAGATTCCCAAGTCCGCCTTGAGATACCGAAGTGCCGCAATCGGAAAGATGCTAAAACCAGCACCGCCCAGAACAACGGGAACAGAGGCGGCTTTCCGGCAGATCGCAATGATGTCCCGCACCGGATCCAGGAAAAATCTCGGCGCAGCCATTTGCTGGTTGTCGATGTTTCTCACCGAGACACCAATCACATCAGGTCTGAACATCCTCACCGTTTCTTGAATGCTCTTCGAGTTATCGCCCGCACCCATCAGGTCAAGCAAATGCACAACGTGCCCGGCATTACGCGTAGCGACGGCAACACAATTGAGCCCCAAAGGAAGGGGGATCATATTGACCGTTTCAGTATTTGCGGAAATTAGCAGAACATTCATAGGAGAAACATATTTCAGAGAAATCTATTTTAAAATCAACAAATAGCGCTATCTCTTTATATTTTAATTTCAGCAGGGAAATCCTGGGGACTGAACCAATCATCTTCGGCAAACGATGCATCTGTGAAATTCTTAAGGGAACGACGCATATATTTCCCCTCAGCTGAGGCCGCCAAGGTGCCATCATGTAGATACAACTCACCAGTACCCTGGAAAATTCGTCCGCTATCCTTAGTGATTCGCCCTACTACTTTCAATTCCACATTATAAGGGACCGGACGTTTGTATTTCACATTCAGCTCGACAGTCACGCCGAAGGTGTTTTCGTCAAAATGACACATGATTGCTCGGCCGATTGTTTCATCAAGGATCGCTGCAGTAATACCTCCGTGGGTAATCAGTGGGTAGCTTTGGTGAAACTGGCGCGGGGTAAAAAGCGCAATCACCTCGTTGTCCTCTGTTTTGTAGAAACGAGCTTTGAGCCCGAACTCGTTTTCGATACCACAAACCATACAGCCGCGGGAGATGTTTTGAGTTCCTTCGATTTTATAATCCATATTTGCCTTTCGTTATGACACGTAGTCGCTTGATGAATGACAAGATTCTTGGAGAAGTGCGAACCGAGGTTGGCTTTGACCGTTGACTTCGACTAGCTCAAAGAACATTGTATACGGGCGTACCCATATACCAGATTGGTTGTACAGTGGACGATATATGACCAATGGCTCGAGCGTCTCGCTATGACGAGCGACACCAAGAACCTCGTATTCCCCTCCTTTATAGTGGCGGTAGCGACCGATGGAAATTGAAGGCAGCAATGGAAGATTGTTCATGTGATGAATACCGAATCAATTTTATCTTTCGGCGACCGCCAAAACACTACACTCCTCAGCCACCTCGTATCCAATAGTCACTTTTCGTTGCCCCTGCTGGCGAGGTTACTTGCCCTGAAAGAGAGGTTTTCGCTTTTCAAACATAGCATTCAGCGCCTCCATATGGTCGTCGGTGAAGTGGCACAGTGACTGATAGGCTGCGGCTTGCATCATGCTCTCCGCCAAGGTGGAATGGACACCGAGACGCAGCAGCTTCTTGGTTAGGCGCACAGCCTGCGGTGGACGAGCTGCGATTTTGACGGCAATCTCTCGAGCCTTCTGCAGCAGTTCCTCATGATCGACTACATGATTAAGAAGCCCAAGGTCAAGAGCCGTTTCAGCATCGATAGTCTCGGAGGTAAAAATCAACTCACTTGCCTTGGCCATGCCAATGACTCGGGGCAGCGTGAATGCACTTCCGTCACCGGGAATCAATCCCACATTTAAAAACGTTTCACCAAATGTTGCCTTGCGGGAAGCGATGCGGATATCACACATGAGAGCCAGGCCGCAGCCAGCCCCGACAGCTGAGCCGTTGATAGCGGCAATGGTGGGGATTTCCACATCATATACGCTCAGCAAGACTTCCTGGAGATATTTCCGATACTGTTCCACGAGTTCTGCAGGGGTCCCCGCAAACATCCCCTTGCGCTCTTTCATATCTTTCACGTTTCCTCCAGAAGAAAACGCGGGATCTGCAGCAGTGAGAATGAGGGCACGTGTATCTAGGTGGGAGTTGACATAATCGCACGCTGATTTGATCTCGGTGATCATATCGGGATGAGTAATGGCGTTTCGAATGTCAGCCCTGTTAAGGGTCAACGTGGCAATCCCCTCGTCGACTTGAAACAAAATTTCTTTGAACTCCATTCCTTTCTCCTTGCTTGTGAAATTCTTTCTATTATCGAAAATATAGCTATTTGCCTTAAAAAGCTCTGTTTCGTATCAATAAGAAAACATGCTATTCAAACAGGTTTGAACTTCGACTCAGAGTGCCTCTGCAGCTGGAACAAGTAAACAAGGAATCATTTCCTTCGGTTTGCATCTATCGATTCTCGAAGTACCTTGCCGACTTTAAAAAATGGCAATTTTTTTGGCTTTACCAATATCGGAGCTCCAGTCTTGGGATTTCTACCGGTATACGTCTCATATTCTTTCACAGAGAAGCTTCCAAAACCGCGCAGTTCGATATTGTCTCCTCTCACCAACGTCTCAATCATAGTATCCAGAATCGTGTTCACAATGGATGCGGCTGTTTTGGTAGGCAGGCCTTGATCTTGAGCGAGTGCTTCTATTAATTCTGATTTGTTCATAAGGTGCCTCGGAATCTGTGATTAATATTGACAATTAAATATATGATATAAAACAGATATGAGATAAACCAGAACTATTTTCCGAGAGCAGAATGAATAGAAACACAACAGAGACGAGAAGCAGGTGTAATATTACAGTCCCGTACCTGTATTTTATAAAATGGCATCCAGCACAAGCCGAAAACGGGATTTTTAAAGGTCTACTATTTAATGTTTTCCGAGGAATAGAGTAATTAATCTTCGATGTTTGTGCATTAATATCGATCCTCCTCGCTCCCAATTACAAATAGTCATTTCATTTACTCCTAGGAATTCGGCCAACTCTTTCCCCGTCCAGCCAGCCTGTAATCTGGCAAATTTCAATTCTTCTCCGATGCTCGAGGGTAAAACAGTTTTTATCGCAATCAGATACCTGAGTTTTTCTGTAAAAGGTAACGCACCAATGTCCCTGCGGGTTTTTGGGTGATCGGGTCCGCCCGTGCACCTGCAGTCCGCTGCAAGTGCAGCGCTACCGCAGCCGGTTGTCCGGGCCGTTGCTGGACCGGATCGACATGCATATCGAGGTGCCGGCGGTTCAGGTCAAGGAATTGATGGGCCAGCCGGCCGGCGAGTCGTCTGCTGCCATCCGTGCCCGGGTTAATCGGGCGAGGATGCGGCAGCGGCAGCGGTTTGCGGGATCGGGCAAGATCTATTGCAATGCCCAGATGAGTGCCAGGGATGTTAAAAAACACTGCCGCCTGGATGAGGCCTCCGCCGAATTGCTCAACCAGGCGATCACCCGTCTGGGCCTTTCGGCCCGCGCCTACCATCGCATCCTCAAGATCGCGCTCACTATCGCCGACCTCGCCGAGGCCGAATCGCTGACCGTGGCGCATGTTGCCGAGGCCGTGCAGTATCGGCGAATCCAGTACGAATTGTAAACGGATCGTTTGGCTCAGGCCTTTTCCGCAGGCCTCCTGGCGGTTTGGTTGCTGCCCTTGTTTTACTGGTTTGTATCCAGTACTTCTTTAATCTTGGTTGATAACTCGCTTATGGAAAAAGGCTTCTGCAGGAAATTGACCCCTTCATCGAGCACGCCATGGTTCGCAATGACATCGGCAGTGTAACCCGATATGTAGATCAGCTTGAGCTTGGGGTGTTGAGCAAGAAGTCGCTGCGATAACTCTTTGCCGTTTATCTCCGGCATAACCACATCGGTTATCAACAGATCGATCTGGTCGCTCTGTTCCGCCGCCAGTCGCAGCGCTTCGCTCGGACTGTCCGTTGCCAGCACGCGGTAGCCCAGCCTTTCCAGCATGGAGCAACTCAACTCCAAAATAGTCGGATCATCTTCAACCAGGAGAATGGTTTCCCCCTGACTCATGTGAGGTTGTGCTAATTTTTTTGTCGCTCTCCAGATGGGACCCTCTTCGTGGATCGGCAGGTAGATTCTGATAGTCGTGCCTTTGTCCGGTTCGCTGGCAACTTTGATAAAACTGTTGTTCTGTTTGACGATGCCGTACACCGTGGCTAACCCGAGGCCGGTCCCTAACTGGCCCTTGGTCGTGAAGAAGGGTTCAAATATTTGCTCAGTAATGTTTTTATCCATGCCGCACCCGGTGTCGCTCACGGCAAGCATCACATACTCACCGGGAATGAAATCGGTGTTAGCGGCACAAGCGTCTTCGTCAAGACGGACCCTTTTTGTTTCAATGGTGACCGTGCCGGCGCCTTTGATGGCGTCTTGGGCGTTGACACACAGGTTGGCAAGGATCTGGTCAATTTGGACCGGATCCATTTTTATCGGTGCCAGGTCAGGCGCGGGGAGCCACACAAGATCAATATCCTCTCCAATCAACCGGTGCAGCATTTTCAGCATCCCCTCCACCGTCTCGTTCAGATCGAGGACCTTGGGGGCTATGGTTTGGTTCCGGGAGAACGCGAGTAATTGCCGAACAATATCAGCAGAGCGATTGGCGGCGTCATAAATTCTTTCCAGGTAGGTATGCAATTTTTGGGAAGCGTCTGTCTGTGCCAGGGCCATTTCGGTGTAGCCAAGAATGACGGCCAGAATGTTGTTGAAATCATGAGCCACACCACCGGTCAATCGGCCGACGGATTCCATTTTCTGCGCTTGAAGATACTGTGCTTCAAGTTTGAGATGTTCGGTAATATCCCGCTTGATAGCAACATAGTTGACGATTCTTCTCTGGGAGTCAAAAACAGGGGAAATGGTTGCTTCTTCCGTATAGATGGTCCCGTCTTTTTTCTTGTTGACCAGACGGCCGTTCCAGGTTCGACCACTGGATATGGTTTCCCAGAGTTCGCTGTAGAACGTATCGGTGTGCATACCGCTTTTAAGAAAACGTGGGTTTTGCTGGAAAGCGTCCTCGATCGTATAGCCGGTCACTTTCTCAAAGGCTGGATTGGCATACTGGATATGTCCTTCCGCATCAGTAATAACAATAACTTCGCTGGCGTGTTCTATCGCCACCTTCAAACGTTTTAGATCAGTTTCGTCCTTTTGACGCTGGGTAATGTCGCGGGTAATGGAGATGAGGTGGGGTACATTGTGCAATGAAATGGTCCGGGCGGACATCAAGGCAGGGGCGAGAGTGCCGTCCTTTCTGCGGAACATGGCCTCAAAATTTTCACAATAGCCTTGTTGCTTGAGGAAATCGATCATTCGCTGCCGGTCGGCAGGGTCGTGCCATATATTGATTTCAACCGAGGTCCTGCCGATGACATCTTCACGGGTGTAGCCGGTCAGGTCGGTAAAGCCTTTGTTGATCTCGACATAGAGGCCGTCTTCCAGCCGGTTGATGTTGACGGAATCAGGGCTGGCTTCAAAGGCGAGTGCGAATTTTTCCTCGCTTTCCCGCAACGCCTTTTCAGTCTTATGCCGCTCGGTGCAGTCAAGAATGATCGATAACAGAGCCTCCTGGCCATTGATGGTAATCTTCTCTACTGACGAGAGGGTAAACCGGGTTTCACCGAATTTTGTTCGTAAGGTGACAGGATACTCACTGATACGGCCCTTGGTGAACAATTCTTTGGCCATACGGTCCTGTTCGCCGGAATCATTCCATATATTGATTTCCTTGGAGGTCTTGCCGATAATTTCTTCCTCTGCGTATCCGATCAATTCCAACCAGCGTTGGTTGGCATCGATGAAACGACCGGAATCGATTTCGGTTATGACCATAGGCGCTGGATTGGATTTGAACGCCTTGGAAAAACGCTCTTCGCTCTCCCGGAGAGCTGTTTCTGCACGTTTTCGTTCAGTTATATCGAGAGCGGTAAAAGTCTCGCCTTCGCTCAGATCCTGGGGATGGAGGGGTGTTGAGCTGAGCAGCACGTCGACCTGTTGGCCGTCTTTGTGCTGCCAGCGTGTTTCGACCGTGCCGGTACCGTGTTCGCTGAGCTGGTGGTATCTTTCCGTGCCAACTCTTTCATATTCTGAATCGTCGGCATACAGCATCCGAATGTTTTGGCCGATTAATTCATTCCGGGTGTAGCCGGTGATTGAGCAAATACGGTCGTTGACGGTAAGGAACACACGGTTTCTAACCACTCCGATTCCCGTAGGAACAGCCCGGAAAATACTGTCCAGGTACTGTTCATTGGTTCGTAGCGCAGCCTCTGTCTGTTCGTAGCGTCTGATTTCTCTGACAAACAACAGGAAGAGAACACCTGTTGACGCGGCTACAAATAACAAGCCTTTGTAGGTCTGCGCACTGGTCAATGCCGCGACATCCTTAAATAACAATAGGATGGCCTGGTCGGAAAAACAGAGCCACAGAAGGGAAATTCCAAAATAGAGAAAAGCTATTTTCGTAGCGGCTCTTAATGATTTGGAAAAGACAAATGTAGAGTTCATCAGATGGGTACCTGAGGTAATAAGGGGGTAAAGAGCTTGTTGACGCTATTCAGAAAAGGCTGAAGGTTTTAGCCTTTCCGGCCTCTTTACTCTTCTTCAGCCACTGCTGCAATTGTTCCATGTACAAATAAAAGACCGGGGTGACGTAGAGGGTCAAGGTCTGGGAAAAGAGCAGGCCCCCCACCACAGCCACCCCGAGTGGTCGTCGTGATTCCGCCCCGGCGCCGTAACCGAGCGCGATCGGCAGCCCCGCCATCAAGGCTGCCATGGTGGTCATCATAATCGGGCGAAAACGGATAACGCAGGCCTCATGGATGGCGTCATGGGCACTCTTGCCCTCGTGCTGGGCGGCAATGGCGAAATCGATCATCATGATGCCGTTCTTCTTCACCAGGCCAATCAGCATGATGATGCCCACAAAGGCATAGATCGACAATTCCACCTTGAACAGCAGCAGGGTAACCAGGGCCCCGAAACCGGCAAAGGGCAGGGCGGTGAGGATAGTGATCGGGTGGATGTAGCTTTCGTAGAGGATGCCGAGCACGATATAGATGACAATGATCGCCAGACCCAGGAGCCAGCCCATGCTTGCCTGCGAGGCCTGGAATTGTTGGGCATTACCCTGGAAGGAGGCCTGGATGCCGGTGGGCAGCATGCTGTCGGTCAGTTGCTGCAGGTCGGTCAGGACCTGCCCCAGGGCGACCCCGGGTTTGATGTTGAACGACAGGGTGACCGAGGGCAACTGGCCGGAGTGGTTGATGGACAACGGCCCGAGGCCTTCGCGGAGCGTGGCGACGGTAGACAGCGGCACCAGTTGGCCCTGGCTGGAACGGATATGGAGCAGGTCGAGCGCGGCGGTGTTGGTCTGGAATTGCGGCTGGAATTCGAGGATGACGCTGTACTGGTCGTTGGCGCCGAAAATGGTGGAAACGTCGCGTTCACCGTAGGCGCTGTAGAGCGTATCCTCAATCCGCTCCGGAGAAACGCCGAGCAGCAGGGCCCGGTTGCGATCGATGTCGACGTTCAGTTCCGGATTATCCATCTGCAGGTCGCTGGAGACATCGATCAGGACCGAGGACTCCAGCATAGCCCGTTCAAGTTTTTTCGAAACCTCGTACAACTGAGTGGTGTCGATCCCCTGCAGGGTCAACTGGTAGAGGCTGCGAGCCCGCCGGCCGCCAATGGTGATGGGCAGCGGGTTGACCAGCATGGCGCGGATACCGGGCACCTGGTTGAGTTTAGGCCGCAGTTCCTGGATGATCTGATCGGCGGTCAGCACACGCTCGGCTCGGGGTTTGAGCACCAGCATCATGATGGGCGAGGTGGTGACGTTGGTCAGAAACCGGTCAACATTGGGGTCCTGCTGCACGATGGCCGACAACTGCATCATGTGCTCTTTCAAGGATTCCCAGGAAAGCCCCTGGGCCGTCTGGGTGGAGACCATGATCAGGTTCCGGTCTTCCGCCGGGATGAAACCTTTGGGGACCGTGACAAAGAGATAGGCGGTGAGGGCCAGCATGGCCAGGGAAAACACCATGGTGGCGAGTTTGTGGCGGAGCACGGCCAACAGACTTACGTCGTAGAGGCGCACCATCCATTGGTAGCCGGCCTCGGTCCATTGGTACATCCGGCCGTGATGGAAATGCTGTTGTTCGCGGAGGAAGCGGCTGCAGAGCATGGGGATCAGGGTGAGGCTAATCACCCCGCTGACCAGGACCGCTACGCCGATGGTCACCGAGAATTCGCGAAAGAGGCGCCCCATGAGACCGCCAAGAAAGAGCAGGGGGATGAAAATAGCCACCAGGGAAAGGGTCATGGAAATGATGGTGAAGCCGACCTCGCGAGCCCCGTCCAGGGCGGCCTGCATCCGGTTTTTGCCCATCTCCAGATGGCGGACGATGTTTTCCAGGACAACGATGGAGTCGTCGACCACAAAACCTACCGCGAGTGTCAGGGCCATCAGCGACATGTTGTTAAGGCTGTAGCCGAGCAGATAGATGATGGCAAAGGTGCCGATCACCGACATTGGCAACGACAGGCTAGGAATGACGGTGGCACTGAGATTGCGGATAAAGAGAAAAATCACCAGCACCACCAGGGCCAGGGTGAGGAGCATGGTAAACTGGATATCTTCGACCGAGTCCTTGATCGGCATGCTGTTGTCGCGGAGAGTGTTCAGTTTGATCGAGGCGGGCAGACCTTCGGCCAGTTTGGGCAGGAGATTTTTGATCGCATCGGCCACTTCGATGGTATTCATGCCCGGTTGTTTCTCGACCGCCAGAAAGATCGACTGTTCCTTGGCGGTGGGGGTGAAAAACCAGGCCCCGGATTGATCGTTCTCGACACTGTCAATCACGTTAGCCACCTCGGAGAGTCGTACGGGGCGGTTATTGCGCACCGCCACCACAACATCCTTATATTTTTCCGCCACTTTGAGTTCGCCGCTGGCCTGCAGGGTCAGGGTGCGATGCGGACCTATCAATTGCCCCATGGGCCGGTTGGCGTTCTGGGTGCTTACCGCCTTGGCCACCTCGTCGGGATCGAGATTGAAGGCTTTCAGCGCCTGGGGATCGAGTTGCACCCGCACGGCGTACTTCTGGGTGCCGCGTAGGGTCACCTGGGCCACTCCATTTATCATCGACAGACGTTGGCTCATGGTCTGGCCGTATTGATCGAGCAGGGAGAGCGGCAGGGTCGGACTGCTGAGCGAGATAAAAAGAATTGGGTCAACCGCGGGGTTGGTTTTGCGGAATGAAGGCGGCGAGGGCATGCCGTCCGGCAGGTAGCGGGCGGAGAGCGAGATGGCGGTCTGCACATCCTGGGCAGCGGCGTCAATATTGCGTTCCAGGGAAAATTGTAAGGTGATCTGGGTGGAGCCGGTGGTGCTCACCGAACTCATGGAATCGATGCCGGCGATGGTGGCAAACTGCTTTTCCAGGACTGTGGCCACGGTCGAGGCCATGGTGTTGGGGCTTGCTCCCGGCAGGCTGGCGTTGACCAGAATGGTCGGGAACTCGACGTTGGGCAGGTCGCTGATGGCCAGTTGGCGGTAGCCGATCAGGCCAAAGAGGAGGATGCTGAACATGATCAGCACGGTCATGACCGGCCGGCGGATAAAGAGATCGGAAACGCCGGTCATTGCTTGCCTCGTGCGCTGTTGAGGCCAGATTCGTCAGCTTTACCGCTGTCGCCAGTATTGTTTTGAGGGCTGCCTTTGCGTTCTGCAACCTTGACGCCGTCGGCCAGCTGCATCTGACCGTCTGTCACCACCCGCTCGCCAACCTGCAACCCGTCTTCGATCACGGTTTCACCCTGATAAAGCATGCCTGGAGTCACCGGTCGGAATTCGACAGTCTGGTCGTCTTTGACCACGTAGATATATGGGCCTTTCTGGCCGGTCTGGATCGCCTGCGAGGGTACAACAATGCAATCGGATCGGAGAGTGAGCTGCATGCGGACATCGATCATCTGACCGGGCCAGAGGGTTTTATCGGTGTTGGCAAACGTTGCCTTGAGCCGAATGACGCCGGTGGTGGGATCTACCGTGTTGTCGATAAAGGACAGCGATCCGGTGAGTAATTCCCCCTTGGCATTTTTATTCGTTACCAGCACCTTCAAGGTCCCGGCTGCCCGGTATTTACTGATAGCAGCAAGATGCTGGCCGGGGACGGTGAAGGTGGCCAGCACCGGTCGGATCTGCTTGATGGTGACCATGGGAAGGTCGGCGTTGGCCTTGATCAGGTTGCCTGGGTCGCTTTTGATCTCGCTGGTGCGACCGGCAAGTGGGGAACGGATGGAACAGTAGTCCAGTTCCAGACGCGCGGCGTCAATCGCGGCCTGATCGGCTTTCACCGTGGCTGTCAGGGTGGCGACTTTGGTGGCAGCCTGATCGGCCTGTTCCGTGGAAACAAAACCTTTTTTTACAGCAAGGGCATAGCGTTCCCCTTCCCGGTAGGCATTATCCAGCTCGGCTTTATCCTTGGCAAACATCGCTTCCGCTTTGGCGAGGTTGGCGGCAAATGGACGGGGATCAATAGTGAACAGCAGCTCACCCGCCTTGACCTCGTCGCCTTCTTTGAAATGCACGGATTTGAGGACGCCAGTTACCTGGGATCGGATTTCCACGGTGGCAAAGGATTCGACATAACCGGTGGCGCCGATTTCAAGCGGAAGGGTTTTATTCTGGCTGGTCTCGATAGTCACCGGAATGGTCGATTTCTTTTTCTGCCCTTTTTTGCCGTCACCGTTGGTATTGGCTGAACATCCTGACAGCAAGAGAAGGGTGCAGCAGAGCAGCATCAGTATCCGGTGGGTGGACAAGGCTGCAGAGGGATGGGCAAACGGACTGCGGGCAGTGCGGGAGCGTATCATTGGTTGTTGTTCCTTGCTTCTTGTCTATTTTTCGGTCCAACGCCGGGAAGGGAGGCGACGGGTGCGATGACCTCGGTCTGCCAGCCGCCACCCAGCGCCTTGTAGAGGGCCACCATGTCGAGCGCCAGTCGTTGGTCGCTTTGAGTGAGTTTGTCCTGAGACTGGTAAAGGGCCGCCTCACTGAGCAGGACGTTGAGAAAGGGGGTTAGACCCGCCGCATACTGCCCTTTGGCAATCGTTGCCGCCTGTTGTCCGGCGGCTACCGCTTCGCCGAGAATTCGGTGTTTCTCCTGTTCGCGGGCGTAGGCGACGAGGGTGTTTTCGGTTTCGGCCAGGGCGGTGAGCACTGTCTTTTCATAGGTAACCTGGGCTTGATCACGGCGGGCTTCGCTGATGGCGATTGCGGCTCTGGCACGACTGCCGTCGAACAGCGACCATTGCACTGTCGGTCCCGCGGACCAGAAACGACTGGATGCAGCTACCAAATCAGGCAGGGCTGTACTCTGCAGGCCGATTAGGGCGGAGAGGGAAAAACGAGGATACAGTTCGGCAATGGCTGTGCCTACTGTGGCGGTAGCAGCGGCCAGTTGGCGTTCGGCGGCACGGATGTCAGGTCGTTGTCGGAGCAGCTCCGAGGGAAGGGTGGTCGGCAGTTGTGGTGGAACCGGGGGGATGTCTGCAGCAACGGCCAGCTCTGTCTTTAAGGTTTGCGGCTGTTGTCCGAGGAGGAGGGACAACTGGTGCATAGCTTGCGAGATTGCGCTTTCCAGCGTCGGAATCTCGGATTTGGTCAGGGCCATCTGGACTTCAGCCTGGGCTACCTCAAGTTGACCGCCAAGGCCCATCTCAAATTTATTGCGGACCAGGACCGTTGTTTGTTCCTGGATGTGGAGGTTGTCGTTGGCCAAGGCCAGCCGTTGTTGATTGGTACGCAACTCGAGGTAGTTTCTGGCCACCTCGGCTTCCAGAGTAATTAGGACATGCCGATGGTCTTCCACCGTGGCGGCGAGGCTGGCGTCGGCCGCCTCGATCTGGCGCCTGGTCCTGCCAAAGATATCAATTTCCCAGTTGGTATCGAAACCTGCCCGGAAAAGATCCTGGGTGACGCCACCGGAGGGGATATTTTTACTGCTGCCGCTGTTGGTGTAGCCGCCGCTGGCGCCAAGTGAGGGGGAGTTCGCGGCAGCGGTAACACGACGTTGCGCCCTGGCCTCGCGGATGCGGGCTTCGGCAATGCGTAGGTCGAGGTTGGCGGCTGCGGCCCGAGCGATCAGGCTATCAAGGGTAGGGTCTCGGAACAGGGTCCACCAACGGTGCTGCGTCGATTCCGTGGCTGTACTGATGGTGCCTGGTGTTTCGGTCCAGTAAGCGGGCATATCTGGCTGAGGTTGCCGGTAATCAGGGCCCACAGAAGAGGTACAGGCGGCTAGACTTGCGGCAAGAGCCCAGCCCGATAACCTGAAGGCATTGCTCCATCTGGTTTTTTTCACAACATTCAATGGTGTCTCCCAGGAGGCATGGACGATCGATGACGTTAAAACGGGTAGAGCCTCGTCGGTTGTAGAGCGAGTATTCGTGCAGACGTAATTTTATATGCTATATGCTGTTCCATCGTGCACGCTCAAAATAAGAAAAAATACAGGAAACTTTCTGTTTTTACAAGAAATTCAGACATCCACTGGCATGGATGAATCCTACGGTGAGGTAGTGTGAAGGGCCGCGAGCGTCGTGCAAGGTGGTACGATTGCGGTACACCCGTGGAGCGCGATGGGGCTGTCCGGAAACGATACTGTCGCGTGGTGATAATTTTCAGGAATCCTTTGCCGATCTGCGGTTTAATGGATTGAAATTAGAACAATAAATCAATTTCCTTTTGGCAATATCGTTTGTTAGGGAATCGTTAGGATACCGTTTTTTTGGTGTCATAATTGTATGGGGAGGGTAAAGTTAACACGATTAAAAGTAGGTTGGCACCCTGTTTGGCAGAGAGGATGCGGTGCTCTTTTGTTGCATGGTAATGTCTCGAATTTGTTTTCTTTGTCCGATGTTCACCGGTGAGCATCCTGGCAATGCATTTGAACTTTGAAAGGAGAAAAGATCGATTATGAACCTTGGTTTTCTCGCTAAAATATTGCCACCACCGGAGAACAAATTTTATTATCATTTCGAAAACGGGGCAGAGGTTTGTGAACTGTCCTCACAACTGTTTTACCAGATCGTCCATTCCGATCTGAAAGAACGGGAAGAGTACCTCATTCATGCCAAGACCTATAAAAGAAGAGCGGTGGAAGCTATGGAAGGTAGTCTTGCCTTGCTTAATGCCTCCTTCATCACTCCCATCGACCGGGAAGATATTCAGCTGATCTCAACGTACCTCTACAAGAGTACCAAGGTGATTCTGAAGGCCTGCGTCAATCTGCGCATTTACAAAATCGATTCCTACAACGATATCGTCAAGAAGCAGGCCGAGATTTTGATCAAAGCGGCGGAAGAGCTACGAACCATCATCTCCATGTTGAAGAATAACGCGCCGTTAAAAGATACCACGGCATGCAACTACCGGATCAAGGATATTGAAAACCGTGGTGACGAGATCCTCTTTACGGCTACGGAAGAGCTTTTTTCTGGAAAGTACGATGCTATTGATGTGCTCAAACTCCGTGATATCTATAAGGGGATCGAAAATGCGCTGGATATATGTTCGGTCATCTCCGATCTGATTGTCAATATCGCCCTCAAGCATAGTTGAGCGTCCCCCTTGTTGTTCCGAAAGCGGTAATAGTTTTGCCGCGTATGATTGCATCACGGTAAAGAGGAAGAGAATAAATGGTTTTGACCTTGCTTATCTTTGTTATCATTACCTCCCTTGTGTTTGAATATATCAATGGGTTTCACGATTCCGCCAATTCAATCGCCACAGTCGTATCAACCAAGGTCCTGACGGCCCGTACAGCCGTCATCTATGCCGGGGTGCTTGACATGATCGGCGCCTTTTTTGGCACTCATGTCGCCACCACGGTCGGCAGAGGAATCATAACGACGGGAAGCGTAACCCAGGGAGTGATCCTCTGTGCCCTGCTCTCGGCTATTATTTGGAACCTGATCACCTGGTATTACGGCATTCCGTCAAGTTCTTCCCATGCCTTGATCGGAGGATTGATCGGGGCTGGAATCTCAAAAGCTGGCTTTGACGTTGTTCAGATCCAAGGCGTCACGCAAAAGGTGCTCCTGCCGATGATCACTTCGCCGCTTTTAGGTTTTATTATTGGTTTCTCGTGCATGGTGCTGATTTTATGGCTGTTTTCTAAGGCAAATCCCAGTTCGGTCAATCGCTATTTCAAAAAACTGCAACTGGTATCTTCAGGTGTTATGGCCTTGAGCCATGGCACCAACGATGCTCAGAAAACCATGGGCATTGTCACCCTGGCCTTGGTGAGCTATGGTGCTTTACCGTCCTTTGAAGTGCCTTTCTGGGTTATTTTTGGTTGCGCTGTGACCATGGGCCTGGGCACCATGGGAGGTGGGTTGCGGATTATCCGTACCATGGGCACCAAGATGATCAAGCTCAAGCCAGTGCATGGGTTCGCTGCCGAAACTTCTGCCGCCATTGTCATTCTGAGTGCTTCCCACTTCGGTATCCCGGTCAGCACCACGCATGTCATTTCCACTTCGATCATGGGGGTTGGCAGCACCAGAGGCATTCATGCCTTGAAGTGGGGGATTGTTGGCAACATTGTCACGGCTTGGGTCCTCACCATTCCCGTCTGCATAGCGCTAGCCTGGGTTCTCTACCGCATCCTGCCGGTCTGAGACGACCACATGCCTCTTATATCGCATGATTGCAGACGATGGAGGGGCCGTTCTAGCCGGTCTACTGTCGCCTGAGCCGCCAAGCCCACCGTCCCACGCTATCCCGGTGCTGCGGATTAAGGCCTGTTCAGCTTTGATCTGGTGGCAACGTTCGACCAGTTAATAGATCTAACAGGTGGCTTTTCTACATCCGCAGGCGAAGTTGCGGTTCGGATGGTTGCAGGGCCGTGACAAGAGAATTCTTCGGCAGACGCTGAGAGATTTTTTCGGATGAAAGTGCAGCAGGAAAAAGAACAAATATCCGACAGCACCCCGCCCCCCCAGGTCGGTTCTCGCTCGCTGAAAATCCGGTTTTCGATCATCGCTATCCTGACCGCGTTGCTGGTCGCAATCATTATTCTGGTGAGCGATCAGCTCACCCTGCTGTCGCATCGGCAGCATCAACAACCTATCACCGATAATCTGGCGGCGGAGATCAATACCTTCATCGTTCACTATTATGCCCATTCCGTAAAGGATCTGGCTGAGTTGAGTGACGTTGTCGATATCTGTACCGGCAGAAATTCTGTTGATAATCCTTCCCTGCTCAGTGTGTTGAATACTGCCCAGGGGGTACTGGATGTGGCCCTCGTTTATGTCATGGATACCAGCGGTACCGTCATCGGCTGTTCCATTTCTCCGGATGAACAGAGTCTGACCGGCAACAAATACCCCTTCCGGCCCTATTTTACTCACGCCATAGCTGGTGAGCCATTTCTCTTTCCCGCAATCGGTTTAACGACCAAACATAAAGGTTTCTATTTCAGTGCCCCTGTGTACGCAACGGATAAGGGAAAACCAGTGGGTGTGGTGGTAATCAAAACCCGCAGTGAGTCGATTGACACTTTTTTTTCTGCTCTTAATGGCAAGTTGGACGCATTTCTGCTCTCTCCCGACGGGGTCATTTTTGCCTCCACCCGTATGGATTGGAACTTTCGGACGGCTTGGCCGCTTGAGGCAGAACGGTTACAGGAACTCAAGGCAAGTCGACAATTTAACGGTTACGATCTGCAACCATTACCATTTTCATTGAAAGACTCGATGGTGCATTATGACGGCATTCGTGCCGTTGTCGACCTGGAGCCCTTGCAGGTCGAAGGATGGCAGATTGCAACCCTGGAGCTCACCCCATTTCCTTGGGCAGAGGTGCTGTTGCTTTGCTGCGCCGCTGTTTCACTCGGCATTCTTTCTGGTGTGGTGGTTCGGCATAGGTATAAGGAATTACAGTTGACCGGGCAAGTGCTGGCGGGCCAGGAGGCTAGTGATCGGTCTGAGGCGGCCCATCTTGCCTCGGTTCGCGAACTGGATACCATCTTTAGCGCCAGCCTGGTAGGCATCATTCTGGTTCGAGACGGCCGGGTCGTCAACGCCAACAAACGGATGGCTGAGATGTTCGGGTATAGTCAGGAGGAAATTCTGGAGCGGAACATCCGCCAATTTTTCACGGGCAGGCGAGATTTCAGGCGGTTTGTCCGGAGGCATCTACATCTGCTGCTCGAAAGCGATGTCCAGCAGGTAGAGTATCAGCTGAAAAAGAAAGGAGGAGCCGTCTTTCCCTGCACTCTGAGCGGCAAGGCCATCAACCCTTCCCATCTGGCCCAGGGGACAGTATGGGTCATAGAGGATATATCCAGAAGAAAAGCAGCAGATAAAGAACTGGAGCAAGCCAGGGAAGCAGCTGAGGCGGCCAGTGTTGCTAAAAGTGAATTTCTTGCCAACATGAGCCACGAAATTCGCACGCCCATGAACGGGATCATCGGTCTGTCCAATGTCCTGTTGCAGGAAAATATGCCGGAGAGTCAGCGGGAACCGTTGGAACTGATTCAGCGTTCGGCTATCCGGTTGATGACCATCATCAATGATATTCTCGATTTTTCTAAACTCGAAGCCGGACGTTTTGAGCTTGAGCAACAGCCCTTTTCCCTGCGAGGTGCACTGGGGGAAATTATCCGGCCGATGGAGCCGACGGCGCACCGGAAAAACCTGCAGCTTAAATTGACGATTGATCCTGCGGTGCCTGATAGCATGGTGGGGGATCAGACCAAGCTCATGCAGGTCCTCACCAATCTGATTGACAATAGCCTCAAGTTTACGCGCAAGGGGCAGGTCGCGATCCTCGTCAGCTGCAAAAAAAACGACCAGTCGACAGGCAGCAAGCTGCTGTTTGAAGTGGCTGATACCGGTATCGGCATTATATCGGCCTATCATGCCAAGGTCTTTGAATCGTTTTCCCAGGCCGACTCCTCGCATTCGCGTAAATTCGGTGGTACCGGTCTTGGCCTATCTATCTCCAAAGGATTGGTTCAGCTTATGGGGGGCGAGATCTGGTTTGACAGTGAACCCGATATGGGGACTCGTTTTTATTTCACCATTCCCTTTGTTGCACCTGAGAGTGCTATCCCGCAGGCAGCAGAGCGGCATGGCCCGAGCCGCCGGGAACAAAAGATCGTGTATCAGGACCAGGGCCGTGTCAGGAGGATCCTGGTGGCCGAGGATGAATATATCAATAAACTCCTAATGAGCACCCTGCTCAAACAAGCAGGCTACCATGTCACCGTGGTGAAAAATGGCCGTGAGGCTGTGGACGCCTGGAGGGGCGGGCTGTTTGACTGTATTCTGATGGATGTCCAGATGCCGGAAATGGACGGTTATGAAGCGGTTGCCCGTATCCGTGAGGCGGAAAACCAAGGCGAGCATATTCCGGTTATTGCCATGACCGCCCACGCCATGAGTGGTGATCGGCAAAAATGTCTTGCTGCCGGCATGGATGATTATGTCTCTAAACCTATTGACGGTACCACCGTGCTGCATCTGGTGCAGCAATACACCTCCGCCGGCGGTTTGGAAGCCGATGCCAAGGCCGCTCAGGAAGGGCTTTCGTGAAACGGCTGGCTCCATTATTTCTTTTTTTGATCGCCATAGGTTTGTTCGGATATCTGTTGACCGTCAATCTCCAACCACGTCTTGAAGCCACCGATTTTCTGCCGGTCGATACTGTTGCTATGGTGGAATCTCGGAATTTGGCTCGAACCTGGGAGGCAATGCGGCAGAGCAGCATAGGCAGGAAGCTCAATAAACCCGATTTCCCGCGAATTCTTGAACAGATCGGCCTGCCTGCTTCCCGGGTAACTGAATTCAGGTTAGTGACCGCCGCCCTCGATCGTTTCACCACCGCTTCCTTTTTTGCCGGCTTTTTTGCTAAAGATACAGTGATTGCCCTGTTGTCGGCACCTCAAGGGCAGGTCCTCGACGCCGAATCAATACTCGGAAATCTGGTGCTGATCACCCCGATGCGGTCCGATTTCTCTCCACAGCTCCAGTTGGAACCATATTTTGGACCTGTTCAATCTACTGCTACCGCTGTATATCAGGGAGTTTCCCTGGTTACTTTTATTTTCCAGTCGGGGCTGACATTCAGTTTCTGTCAGCACCGCAGGTTGTTGATCTGCGCTTTGGACCCTCAATCCGTGCAGCGCTGCATCGATCAGTCGTTGAACAGGATGGTGCAGACCCGATCTGGCTTGCAATTGAACCTGGAATATCAAGGGATTAAAAAACGTGCTGGTGGTAAGGCAGATTTCTTTCTGTACGCCGATCTGCCGGCACTGCTGCGACAACTGCCTGCAGCCCTTAGTGCGGAAACCGAAGAGATGGGGGGCCTGCCGCATCATTTTGCCATCTTTCATCAGGCTGACGCTGAACATGACCGTCTGTCGATCATCGCCCAGTTCCGCCAGGAGCAGTTGACGGCCTTCACTGATCACTACCAGTTGGCCGCCCCGCTGGAGAATGCTGCGGGCCAGCGGGTATCCCGGGAGACCCAGCTGTATTTCTGGACGAACTGGTTCCATCCGAAAAGACTGTGGCATCTCGGTCTGCAGATGGGCGGTCGGGAGACCGGGGAGTTGATGTCGTTTATCGCGCAGCAAATATTTGACAAGACGGGTACGACTGTCGACGATTTTTTTGATGTATTCGGCAATAGATTCGGGGTATTCATGAATGAACAGGGGCGCCCGCCCCAAACGACGCAGTCTCTAGCCGGCCTTTTTATAGAGGTCCGTGATCAGCAGAAGGTCGAAGTTATGCTCAAGCAATTGCTTGACGGACTGCAGTTGGTAAAAGTAATCACCGGGGGGACGGAGATCGTCTCGGTGATCATGGCCGGAGGGTTGTTGTCGCCTGCTTATGCTTTGGTCGACAACCATCTGATTCTTGCGGACAGTGTGGGGTTGATTGAGCAGGTTCAGCGGCAAGGAGGGCTCAAGCCGACAAGCGTGGATAAAGCACTGGTGCCGGCAAGGGATAGAGCCGAAAATATTTTCCTGTTCGTCAGGACCAAGAGTGTGGCGCAACGATTAATTGCGCTCCTGAACGTATTGACGAAGGAGACGGCCGACCCGGCCAAAATCCTGTTACCCAGCACCAGGCTGATGCTTGAACATGCACTGATCCCCTTACTGGTGAGTCTGCAGAGCGTGGAGACAAGTAGTGTGCGCGGATATGCCCTTGGAGATGAAATGCTGCTGGAAATGGATTTTTCCGCCAACAACAAAGAATTCCGTATTTTTTAACTACAAATTCAAAGTGCAGGGACAGGGTCGCCCCTGCTGCCTTAAGTGAGCGCGTCATGGAACAACTGGTTGCTGAACTCAAGAACATTATTCCTTTTAAGAACACCACCACGGTCGGCGATATTGTGATCATTGCCGCAAAATCCCCAGAGATGCTTGTTTACGCCAAAGTAGGAGAGATTATTCGTGATGAGAGCAGGAAGGAGGAGTGGTGGCAGGTGACCCTGCACCTCCTCTCCATTCCTTTGCAAACGGTGGTCTGGACCCTACGGACCCCCCAATTCACTGGTCAGGAGATCTTCACCATGGGTGGTGAGGGCCGTTTTATCCAAGCGGTGCGTTTTGCAGAAGCGTCCTCTGAAGCCCTGCCAGCTGGCCGGGAAAATCAGGGCAAAGGGAAAGAGAAGAAAACAGTCCTGCGGGTCATCAAGTGAAAGGGCTGCCCCTTCGTCTGATTGCGGCAATCAGTATGCCGCCCATTTTTGCAGCTCAGCTCCATTACTCGACAACCTAAAAAAAGAATCGCATCAGACGTGAACGAGCTTCAGGTCATTGAATATATAGCGGCACTCACTGGTTCGGCCGATGAGCAACTGCTGAAAGGCATCGGTGACGATTGCGCCGTGATCAGAAAAGACGGTACCCGGGTCTGGCTCCTGACCATGGATACCCTGATCGAGTCGGTTCATTTTAACAGCAGTTTTCATCCACCCGAAAAACTTGGCCGTAAGGCGGTTTCCGTTAATGTCAGCGATATTGCGGCCATGGGTGGAAAACCGGTCTTTGTTCTTTTTTCAGCGGGTTTACCGCGGGGTTTTGACGAGGGCTGGTTCCAGGCCTTTACTCGGGGTCTGACCGATGCCTGCCGCGAATACGGTTGTTTCATTATCGGTGGCGACACCGTTGCCAGCCCCGGAGGCCTCACCTTCACCCTGACCGTCATCGGCGAGGCAGAGGCACACCAGGTTGTGTATCGCAGCGGCGCCCGACCCGGTGATACGGTCTGGGTCAGTGGTGAACTGGGGTGGGCCGCTGCCGGTCTGGAGCTGTTGAGCGGTGGGATCGAGCCGGATAATACGGCATTTGACCCTTTCCGGGAAAAGCATCTCAATCCGCAGGCTCGGGTTGCCCTTGGCAGGCAACTGGCCGTCAGCGGGCTGGTGCACGCTATGATGGATCTGTCCGATGGCCTGGCCACGGATCTGGCGCATCTCTGCAAGCAGTCGGGGGTGGGCGCGCGTCTGTCTGGCTGCGATCTGCCGGGGGTAGAGACGCTAGCCGCAGCCGCACGTTGCACCGGTTCTGATCCATTGCGCTGGGCCATAAGCGGTGGTGAGGACTACGAGCTGCTGTTCACCGCAGATCCTGGCGTCGAAGCGCAACTTGTCAAGATTGCCAAGCAATGCGGGCAGTCGATTTTTGCGGTGGGCACCATCGTTGCAGATGCAGGGGTAACTTTGATCCAGAATCGGGCCAACGGTTCCAGCCAGGAGATTGCGGTCGCCTATCAGGGATTTGATCATTTCCGCAAAGAAGCAGGGGGGTAGGATGCTGGTCGGCGCACTCTTCAGGCACTGGTCACTCCGATTGCTTGCTCCTGATCGGATGCTGCGGCAGACCTACGAGACCTTTAAGACGCTGCTCGGCCACGATATGAGAAGCCATGAACTGATGGCGGAATTTGAAGAGCTCTATTATGCGGGCAAGAAGGAGGACTTTGCCCGCATTCGCGACCGTTACCGGCAACTGGCCGCGGCTGTCGTCGGCCTGGTCACTGCCCTGGAACAGATGCAACCCGTCCAGGCAGGCCCCCTGCGCGATTATTTCAACAAGTACGATTTTTATATCCGTCTGCTCCTGGCCCCGCCCGAACAGTTTCTCATTCCGCCTTTTGCCGTTGACCACGACACCCTTTCCGCCGCCGCCCTGATCGGCCACAAGAGTGCGCGACTGCTGCAGCTGGACTCTGCGACCCATGGGCGGGTGCCGCCTGGATTTACCATCACCACCACGACTTTCGCCCTTCTGGTTGCGCATAATCGGCTGCGTCCGGCAATCGACCTCCTGCTGGCCAACATCGATCCCGAATCGAGCTCTAGCCTGGAAGAGACTTCGCAGGCCTTGATGACCCTGGTCCGGCGGATGGTCATCCCTGAGCAGGTTAACCAGGCCATCTCCGCTGAATATGATCGGCTCGCCAGCCAGTGTCCGGATGTTGTGCCACGGGTGGCAGTGCGTTCTTCGGCGATGCACGAGGATGGCAATCACAGTTTTGCCGGTCAGTATCATTCGGTTCTCGGCGTGGCTCGGGACGAATTGATAGCCGCCTATCTCGAAGTGGTGGCCTCTAAATATACGCCCCAGGCCCTACTGTACCGCATCTACACCGGGTTGAGCGATGAAGAGGCGGCGATGGCGGTCCTGGTGCTGACTATGGTCGATGCTGTTGCCAGCGGCGTGGTCTACACCCGTGACCCGTCGGCTACAGGCAGCGAACAACCCCTGTTGATCCATAGTATTCAAGGGCTTGGGCTACCGTTGGTGGGCGGTGAGACGACACCGGATGTCTATCTCTTTCCTCCGCACAGTGCGGCCCCTTCCCAGACTATTGCCGGTTGCCAGCACCACCGGCTAGTCGTGCATCAGGGGCAATTACGCGAGGAGGCGCTTGCTGCGAACGACGGAATATCCCTGTCGCTCAGTCGTGAGCAGGCCATTCGCCTGGCCGCAACCGCCAGGGAATTGGAAGCCTTATTTGGCGAAGCGCAGGATATCGAATGGGCTTTGGATCGTAACCAGGAGCTGTATATCCTCCAGTCTCGTCCTCTGCGCATCAACGCGATTCCGCAAGCCCCGGCTCCAGCGATTGCCCCCCGGGACGAAAGAACGCTGTTGGTCGGGGCGAAGCGGGCAGCCGGCGGTATTGGTTGCGGCATTGTGCATCATCTTGATCCAATGAATTCCGCACCCATTCCGCATGGTGCGGTGCTGGTGACCCCGCATATTCCTCCTTCTCTGGTTCGTTTCATCGGCAGATTAGAGGCCGTGATCTGCGAGCAGGGTGCCGTCACTGGACATTTCGCCACGGTCTGTCGAGAGTTTGGCGTTGCCCTCCTGGTTAATGTTGCCGGGGCTACTACCTTATTGCCAGCTGGAATGGAGGTTAGCGTAGACGGATGGAACGGGACCGTTTATGCAGGGAGGGTGGCCAGTCTGCTCGACCACAAAGGCAAGAGCAATTCCCTGGGACCAACTGATTTTTCGCGAAAACTGCGGGCCTTGCTTGATTATATTACCCCCCTGCAGTTGGTTGATCCCAGTGCTGCGAACTTTCGGCCCCAATCCTGCCGCTCCTTCCACGATATCATTCGCTATGCCCATGAAACTGCGGTGCAGGCTATGTTCGGCCTGAGCGATATTGCTTCCGGCGCTGCATCCCGGTGCCGGAAACTGGAGACCGATCTGCCGCTCGATATCTATCTGTTGGATGTGGGCGGGGCCTTTACCGGTGACGATGAAGGCGGCGAGACTATTGCCATGACGCACCTTATTTCCTCTCCCTTTGTGGCGATTTGGCAAGGGCTCAGCCATCCGGAAATCGACTGGCAAACGCATCCCCACTTTGATTGGAAAAGTTTCGGGGATATGGCGCTGTCCGGCGGTATAGCCAGCGGCGGTTCCAAGGACTTCGCCTCCTATGCGGTCGTCAGTCGGGATTATCTCAATCTCAATATGCGTTTTGGCTATCATTTCACCCTGGTCGATTGTCTGTGCGGCGAGGAGGCCAGGGCCAATTACTGTCAGATACGCTTTGCTGGCGGCGGCGGCGAGTATCAGGGGCGGTTGCTGCGGATCAATTTCATCAGTCGCATTCTTCGGAATCTGGGTTTTGAAGTCAGCATCCGGGGAGACCTGCTCGATGCTCGGCTCAACGACTCTCCGGCCGATGCCCTCTGCAAGCTGCTTGCCGAAGTCGGGCGTTTGCTCGGCATGACCAAACTGTTGGATATGGTGCTGCAAGAGCAGGATATTGATTGGTACGCGGAGCAGTTCCTACGGGGGGCAGGTAGATTTACAGGCCGCTCCGATACTCCTGCCCGTTCTGAGGATTGATAACGCATGTATGCGCTGCACTGGATAACCGATCATCTGGCCACCGGCCATGCCCCCATGTCGTATGCGGAGCTTGATGCTATCCGGGAACAGGGGATTACCGCCATTGTCAACCTGTGCGGCGAATTCTGCGATCTGCATCAGGTTGAGGAAGGCACCGGGTTTGAAGTCTATTATTTGCCGGTGGTTGATGAGTGCGCCCCTGATCTTGTTGCCATGGAAAAAGCCCTGGATTGGTTGGACGAGGCTCTGTATCTCAATAAAAAAGTGTTGGTGCATTGCCGTCTTGGCCATGGCCGAACCGGGACCTTTATTGCTGCGTATTTGTTGCGCCGGGGTTTTGATTTTAAATTGGCTGAAAAAACCATGAAGGGTCGAGACGCCAATCCAGCCACCTACCAGCAGCGCAGTTTTCTCAAAAAATACGGCAAGCAGGTGGGACCCTTACGAGCGGTGGCACCCAGGATCGATAACCGTTCGACCACGGATATTGCACCGATGCTCAGCGCCTATGAAAAGCTGCTTACCCGAATTGATCGGCAGGTGGGGGTGGATAAGCAGGAGAAAGGTTGCGGCCGTGGCAACCATGCGTGTTGTCGGCAACCTTTTGATCTCTTGCTGATTGAAAGCATGCACCTGAGCCAGGCTATCAACAAAACGTTGAACCAGGAACAGCGCCAGAAGGTGACGGAGCGGGCCTTGAACCTGGCGAGGCAGTTACAGGAGTTGCATCACCAGCATCCAGGCATGACGACCGCTGGGGTGGCGGCAACCTTTCTTCATGAGTCGCTCAATTGTCCGTTGCTGGAATCAGGGGAATGCCTGATGTTGGCCGATCGTCCGCCGCGTTGCCGGTACTGGGGCGTTTTTGCCAACGACGAACAAGCTCAGGAAATGTATCAGGCCATTGCCGAGCTCTCACAACAGATTTATCAGTCTCTGACCGGCCGCGTGCCTCCGGAGGAAAACCTCACCTTTTCTTCGGCAGACACTATTTCGGGAAAATTCGTGCAACTCTATTTTCAGGTGATGACTGAGAGAAACGGGTAGGATGGCGATATGAAAGATGCTCATACCCAGAAGGTACTGATTGTTGATGATGAGCGCGATATGCTCAATCTACTGGCCAAGGTACTGGTCAAAAAATGTGGCTGCACCGTGGTTACGGCGGTTTCTGCAGAAGAGGCCCTTGAGGGTATACATGCTGATCCACCCGATGTCGTGCTCACTGATATCAAAATGCCGGGCATGGATGGACTTGATTTTTTTCGGCAGGTAACTGCCATCGACCCGGCCATCACCGTCATTCTCATGACCGGATACGGTACCATCGAGATGGCGGTGCAGGCATTGAAAGACGGGGCCTATGATTTCATCGAAAAACCTTTTGACAACGAGCGCATTATCCGCACCGTCAGTCGGGCGATCGAACGCACCCGGTTGTTGCGGGAGAACGTGCAGCTCCAGCACCGGCTGAGTGCTCAAGATCATCTCCATGGTTTCATAGGTCGTTCACGACGGTTACTGCAGACAGTGGAACTGCTTGGACGTGTCGCTCGCAGCAATGTCACTGTGCTCATCCGGGGCGAATCAGGTACCGGCAAGGAATTGGCGGCCAAAGCTCTGCATGCCTTGTCCAACCAGGCCAATCGGCCTATGATCACGGTCAATTGTCCGGCTCTGCCGGAACATATCCTGGAAAGTGAGTTGTTCGGCTACCGGAAGGGCGCCTTTACCGGGGCGGATCGGGACAAGACCGGGCTGTTCGTTGAGGCCGAGGGCTCAACGATATTTCTTGACGAGATCGCCGATATTCCGGTGGGCGTACAGACCAAGTTGCTGCGGGTCCTTCAGGAAAAAGAGGTGCAGCCTTTGGGGCAGAATAAGACTTTCAAAGTCGATGTCCGGGTGGTCGCTTCGACCAATCAAAATCTTGAAGAGAAGATCAGGCGCGGTGAGTTCCGCGAAGATCTGTTTTACCGGCTTAATGTCATGACCGTCACCATGCCCGATCTGGTGTCGATGGTTGCCGATATTCCTCTGCTCGCCCAGCATTTTCTCGAACGCTATAGCAGAGAGCATGGGCGCGAGAATCTTGAATTCACCGCCGAGGCCCTCCGGCATCTGATGCAGCGGCAATGGCAGGGAAATGTCCGTGAATTGCAGAATGTCGTTAACCGGGCCGTGCTTCTCTGTCAGGGGACCGCAATAACGGCAAATGATTTGTGGGACGATCATGGTGTCTCCCGTTCGCCCGACAGCGGAAATGATCAGGAGCCAGGGATTGCGCCTTTGTGCGGGCAACTGCCCTACCGGGAGGCGAAGAATGCCCTGCTCCACAAGTTCAATGCTTCTTATCTCGCCGAGGCTTTGAAGGCGGCGAGCGGTAATGTGACCCTGGCTGCCCGCTCCTGCGGTATGGAGCGGCAGGCTTTTCAGCGCCTGTTGCGGCGTTGCCACCTCGAATCAAGGAGTTTCCGCTGATGCCCGATACACCGGCCGACTATTCCCTGGCCCGAAATAAATCGTACTGCAATTACTGTCCTGGATACTGCTGCTACCGCCTTCCAGGAGCGACCCTGTTCGTCAAGAATGAAGATATCGACCGGATCGCCCGGCACTTTGATATCAGTGACGGTGAGGTCAGAAAACGGTTCCTCGAAAATATAAACACCTTCAAGACTAGAGAAGACGGCTCCTGTATCTTGCTCGCCAATGACCGTATGTGCAAGCGTTGTACAATTCATGAGGCCAGACCCAAACAGTGCAGCGAGTTTCCCTACGATAAACCTTGTCCGTACCTGGAGAATCCGGGTCTCATGGACATCATCCAGCCCCGGATTGAGCAGAGTCTCGCGTTTGCGGTCGACAGCGGCGAATAACCACTTGCGCTCTCTCCGGTTGTTGGTCCTCATCGGAATGCTTTGAGAGTAGTGAGCTTGGGACAGGTCTTACTGTCAGTTCTTTGTGACGGCGACTTGATGCTCTAATCTTGGTAAGCGGGGGCATTTTGTGAACACCTCCTTTGCCCAAGATTGTTGTGTCCTGGCTCTTAAGGGTCATTCTTTTTTTGTTGCTTTTCTTCTTTTTTGTCCTGAAATACGGACGATGTCTGAATATTCTGTAATATTTTAGCAGGATGTATTTTTTACAATTCCGATAATCAGGAATCATCAACTGGGCAGATGGGTATGGGTAATGGGGCAGGTAGGGCCGTCTTTCAAAAAGAACGGTGTTGTTTGCGGTGAATCGATAGCTTTTTGAGCTTTGAGTATTAGTGGTCGACAGTACTTTTTTCTCGCCGGTATCGCCAAACTTTACAGCCTGATAGCGATGGCCAAGGCGCCAAGGCCAATAGGCGCTCGTAACCGTACAGGTTTCTCAGGCACATTACCATGAGTCTGCCATCAGTGACCTTTGTCGAAAGCTAGGCACTCAGGATTGGGCCGGTCAGTAAAGACAATGCCGGCATGGAACAGGGCGGTGTTGTCGAGAGGGGTGCACCAGACAACCCTTCCAGTCCCCTCAATCTTATCGATCCTGTCATCGGTCTCAAGGAAGAAACGAATGTCCGTATCCAGGGGGAGCAAGTGCCTGCTGGCAAAGCGGATGCCGTGGTCGCTGAGGTCAATTGTCCAAGTATTGTCCTCATGTAATCCGGGGAGGTGATCGTGCCCGATGATTTCGGAAAAATGAAAAGAATGGCGACAGGGAACACGGATTGAAAGGCGGCGATTGATTGGGTCTGTTTGTTCTCTGTCTACAGCACCAGTTTGGAGTTGATATTGAGAGCACGATGGATAATAGGTGGAAAGGCAATAGGCGGCAACATGCTGTTCTAGCGGCATAAAAAGACCATTCTTGACCAGCGGGCAGGAGGAGCTGGAAGAGCACCAGTGAGGGCAGGCGCCTTGCTTACGCTGGAATCCAATCGGGGGTATTGTTTCGCTCTGGTCGTTATGATTATTTTTTTGCATATAATTCTTATGCAAAAAAAGAGCCGAAAGTTGAGAACTCGGAAGGGGTTCTAGAGTTTCAGGAGCGTGGCTACGACTTCCAATCGTTCTGTAAACCGACTGGTCAAGGTTTTTCCAAAAATAGTTCAGAATATATATAGTATAGATTTCGTCCACGGGTCTGGCTTTGCAGCCATTCCTCTCTATTATAGTTCTCTTCTTTTTTTTCGTGGCATCCGTGTTATATTGGTTGGTTAAATAGTTACGGATCGATAGAACTGCGTAACAAAGAACAACAACACACCAGGGTGTGAGTTTGGTTCCAAATGAATAAAAGCGTCGTATCATTACTGCTGCTGGTGGTGACCATTTTTCTGGGCGCGACAGGCTATCATTTCATCGAACAATATCCGCCGATTGATGCTTTTTACATGGCGGTGATTACTATCACCACGGTCGGTTTTGGCGAGATTCACCCCCTTTCCCCGGTGGGACGATTGTTTACCATCGGACTCATCATGGTTGGCTTTGTGGTGCTTGGTTTTTTTGGCAGTTCATTAGTCGAACTTTTGCTTGAGAGGGTCTGGAGCGGGAATTTCAGAGGGAAAAAAATGAAGAAACAGATAGCACGACTGAAAAATCATCACATTATCTGCGGATACGGCAGAGTGGGTAAAGTAGCAGCGCAGCACCTTTCTGAGGCGGGTGCCAGTTTTGTGGTCATTGATTCCTCTCCCACCATCTACGACCAGTTGCACGAACTCGGCTACCCGTGCATTGAAGGCGATGCTACTCGAGAATCCGTGCTTATGGAAGCCCGTATCAAAGAAGCAAACGGCTTGCTTGCACTCGTGCAGTCAGATCCGCATAATCTGTTTATCGTCCTGAGCGCCAGAGAGCTGAATCCGACTTTGCATATCATTGCCCGCTCCGAGGATAAGTATACCGAGAAAAAGATTTTAAAGGCCGGAGCAGATTCTATTATTTCGCCCTTCGAATCCGCAGGTCGTCAGATAGCCGACAATCTCCTGGTTGCAACAGGCCGTAACGCTAAGCTTTCGCTGGTCGATCAGGTGAAACTGCAGCCTGAATGGATTGTCGTCCATGAAGGGTCAAGTATGATCAACGAATCGATCGGGCAAATCGCACGTTCCATGCGTCATGATATCATTGGGCTGCGTCGAGGGGGCGTTGATAGTCTGCAACCTGCCAGCGAGGCCCTCATTCTTTCTGGGGATCAGTTGCTGGTGATATCTGAACAAAGCGAGAGTGCTTCGACGGAAGGTCAACAGGTTGTTCCCTTGAAAATCGTTATTATCGATGACAACCCAGTGATTGTTAGGCTTTATGCAAGATTGTTTCAGAAAGCTGGTTTCCATCCGTTGACTGCGGATAGTGGCGATAAGGGCCTTGCTCTTATCTTGCGGGAGCAGCCTGCCGCGGCAGTGGTTGATTTCATGCTGCCTGGTTTATCGGGGTTGGAAATTTGTCGGCGAGTTAGGCAGGAACATTCGAGCGAATCCATCAAACTCATTGTCTTCACCGCAGATGATGATCAGCTGCTGCGTACCAGTTGCTTAGAAGCCGGAGCAGATGATGTTATTGTCAAAAGTTCTGAGTCTGCTGAAATTATAAGTGTTGTGACCAGGCTTGTGCATCCGTAAATGGTATACGGTGCTTCACCACGTCAGTTTACTGGAAGTCGATGATAATCAATTCCCTCGTCAATACGGTTGGCAGGGTGGTTGTACTGTTTCAAAATATTAGAATTACCTCTTGCCATAATTAACGTGGGATGTGATACTGGTATAAAAATTTGTATTTTTATCAGGGACGAAATGAGATGAGACCTGCAAAGACTATTGTGCTTAGTCCTGATAACCGAAGGTACACGAGGGTTATTTTTACCCGTAGTGTCAAGCTTTTCTTTAAAGGTACCATTCACGGCAAGTACCCAGCGAGGAATTTGAGTCAGGGCGGGTTGTTTATTGAAGGCGATGTCAACATTCCCGTTGGCGAAGAATGCTCTCTTGAATTATATGAAACCGGACGTCATTCCAGCCTAATATTGACCTTTTCGGGAAAGATTGTGCGACACGAGAAAGAAGGTGCTGGCGTGGAATTCACGAGTATGGGGGAAGACAGTTTTATGTTTTTGCAGACTATGGTCCTTTATTCTTCTGACGATCCTGTTGGCGTTGCCGAACGTTTTCTTGAGGGTTTTGTTCCTGATAATATTATAAACTGCTGATATTTTTAAATAACTTCAAAGAAGTTCTTGCCCCGTCAAGTGGCGCGAACTTCTTTTGTATGTAAACTGAACCATTGTCCTCTCCTCGTATCATTGACATCTTAATCACCGACTCTTTGCATGAATCAATCTGAAAAAAATACATCTTCATTCCTCCGGATTATTGGCGGACTTGGTGAGCAAACGCTCTACGTATTGACCGATCTTGGCAGGATGGGATTTTTTTTGTTTTTTGCTTTTATGGGTCTATTGAAGTCCCCTTTTCGTTTTAGGGAAGTGATCAGGCAGGTGTGTTTTATCGGTGCCGGTTCTCTCACTGTTATTTTTTTTACCGCACTCTCCTCGGGAATGGTGCTTGGGTTGCAAGGTTATTATTCGCTCCATAAATTCGGAGCTGAAGGGATGCTGGGATCTGCGGTTTCTCTTACCCTGATCATGGAGTTGGGACCTGTGCTGACTGCCCTGATGGTTTCAGGACGGGCTGGGTCGGCGATGTGTGCTGAAATCGGTATTATGCGAATTTCCGAACAGATTGATGCGTTAGAGTGCATGGCTATCGATCCTTTCCGCTATCTCATTTCGCCTAAATTCTTAGCGGTGTTGATCTCCGTGCCCCTGTTGACCGCCATATTTGATGTTGTCGGTATCATGGGGGGCTATCTGGCCGGTGTTAAGTTGATGGGCGTCAATGGAGGTGCTTTTTTTGCGGGTATGCAACAGAGCGTCACCAACCACGATATTATTTTGGGTGTGGTAAAATCCTATGTTTTTGCTTTGCTGATCGTCTGGATTTGTACCGGGCGGGGCTATTTTGTGCAGAAAATCAGGGGGACGGGTTTTGGAGCTGAAAGTGTCAGTAAGGTGACAACTCAGGCGGTAGTAATGTCCTCGATTTCGGTACTAATTTTTGATTATTTGCTGACCGCGGTGCTATTATGACCTTGAATAATACGACATCACTGGAGCCAGCTATCCGTTTTATCGATGTCTGTAAATCGTTTGGTGAGAAGATCAGCCAGAATATCGTGCTCGATCGGGTTAGTTTTTCGGTACCCAAGGGGCAAACAACGGTTATTGCGGGCGGTAGCGGGCAGGGAAAAAGCGTTATCCTGAAACTGATCCTTGGGCTGTTGCGACCGGATTCAGGTCAGGTGCTGGTTGGCGAAAAGAATATTGCGTCCATGGGTTATAAAGCGCTGCAAGAGGTAAGATTACTGTTTGGTGTGCTTTTTCAGGGGTCAGCCCTGTTTGATTCCTTGACCGTGTTTGAGAATATTGCCCTTCCTTTAAGAGAAAGGACGAAATTTTCTGCTAAAGAGATCCAGGTCCGGGTGGCAGCTACACTTGAACAACTGGATTTGACAGGCCATGAAACAAAGTTTCCTGCGCAGCTCAGCGGTGGGATGAAAAAAAGAGTCGGCCTTGCGCGAGCGCTTCAGTTGGAGCCGGAGATCGTTCTTTTCGACGAACCCACCACGGGGTTGGATCCGGTGATGAGCAAAGAAATCTATGAGTTGTTTGTGACTACCCAGCAACGGATTGGCTACACGGCGGTGATTGTCAGTCATGATATTCCAGATATTTTCACCCTCGCCGATCAGATTATTCTGCTAAATAAGGGGGAACTGGATGTGTTTACCGATACGGCTCAAATACCTCATTCAAGCAAACCCTCTATTCGCGAATTTGCTCGGATGGTTATGGGACAACAGGCCGCGTAAGAATTAAGGAGGAGGAAAATTTATGGGGAATTCCCGAATAGAGATCATTGTCGGATTTTTTCTTGTGATCGGTTTTTTGGCGTTCGGCTGGCTCGCATTGCAACTCGGTGAGGTCTCTTGGTTGGCAGGGTCAAAAAACTACACATTGACTGCTGAATTCAATAATATATCCGGCGTTAAAACTGGGGCTGATGTGCAAATTTCCGGAGTCACGGTGGGGAAGGTTCGGCAACTCAACCTGAACAAGCAACGTCAGGCCGTGGTTGGAATGCAGATCGATCGTGGAATAAAGATACCTGTAGATTCCATAGCTTCGGTCAAGTCGCAAGGAATCATCGGCGACAAGTATATCCAGATTACTTTAGGAGGGGATGAAACGGTTTATAAGCCGGGAGAAAACATTGTCGATACTGAATCGGCTGTCGACCTGGAGTCCCTTATCTCCAAATTCGCCTTTGGTCAGGTGAGCAAATAGAAAGGGTGCAATTGCGATGAATCTGAAGCATCTTCATTCGTTGTCGTTGAGGTTAATAGTATCTTTGGCATTGGTAGTTTTTTTCTTTTTTGATTTTGCCTGGGCTGATGATTTTCTCAATGATGAAAGTTATGCGGAACAAACCACAACAGCCGATGTGAAAGATCCACTGGAACCATTCAACCGGGCGGTTTTCACTTTTAATGACAAGGCTTTTACGTGGGTGCTTGAACCTGTTGCAACCGGTTACAGCAAAGTGCTTCCAGCTGATATAAGAGGATGTGTCGGTAATTTTTTTTATAACCTTGGGGAACCGGTACGTAGTGTCAACTGCCTCCTCCAGGGGAGATTTCGTGAATCGGGGTTAGTCGTTTCCCGGTTTTTTATCAACACCATTGGTGGGGTTTTTGGTCTTGCGGATCCGGCCTCCAGGGAATTTGAAATCGCCAGGGTGAAAGCTTCGTTTGGGCAAACCTTTTCTGTATGGGGTATTGGGGATGGTTTTTACGTGGTGCTTCCATTGCTAGGATCTTCCACCTTGCGTGATTTTTCCGGTGATGTTGTCGAGACGCTTGTGACTACTTCCTATTACCCATGGAATGATGACATTGTGACTTCAGCCACTGTTTTTGGTATTCAGGACGTCAATTACATCTCGCTCCATCTTGGAGTCTATGAGGATATCAAATCTATGAGTTTCGATCCCTATGTGGCCTTACGGAACGCCTATTTTCAATCGAGAAACAAAATGAGTGATCATGTGATTCTTTCAAATCCTACACTTAAATAACTAGAAGACAGCTTTGTATTTTTACAGAAATAAGGGTGTATCATGCTGCAGAAAAAAATAGTTACAATATTAATTCTTTCCTTTTGTTTTGTTACGCTGGGCATGATTTTTTCGAATCATGCCGTATATGCAACTCCCGATCCCACGGAACAATTTCGCCCATTTCTTAAAAAGGTGACAGATATTTTGGCCGATCCGGAACTTAAAACCATTCCGAAAAACGAGCAAGGTCGGCGACTAATCAATGTGGTCAAAGAGCGCTTTGATTTCCGCGAAATGAGCAAGCGTGTCCTCGGTCAGCAATGGCGGGATTTAAATGAAAAGGAACAAGGGGAGTTTGAAGACCTTTTTACCCGAATGTTGCAGTATGCCTATGTCGGGAAAATTGATGAATATGCGGGGCAAAAAGTTGAATTCACTCAGCAAAGGGTCAAAGGAGAAAGGGCAGAAGTCCAGACCTTGCTGGTTGATAGGGATAAGTCAGTTTCGGTTGCTTACATCATGCTGCTACGGGGTGACCAATGGATGGCCTACGATGTGGTTGTTGAGGGGGTGAGCCTTATTCGTAACTATATGGAACAGTTTAAGGAAATCCTGAAAAAAGATGGATATGCCGGTCTTGTTCGTCAAGTAAAAGAGAAGATTGAGCAAATAGAAAAAGAGAAAAAACGCAATTGAGAGTTTGATCTGCTTGGTAGGCTCTTTACCATCTCGTGGTAAGTTATAGTGTTGATCATTTTTTTTTTTGAAGATAGCTGCATAAAAATACAAAGATTTTATTTTAGAAAAGAGAAGCTTTGCTCAGGTGCAATTTCTTCTTCCGTTTAATTTTAGTTGGCTAATTCCGTTTTTCTTTGTATAATTTTTGGCTTCGACCAAAAAGATTATCTTGTTACGTAGGGGCTGAAGTGAGGATACAGGTTCGGTTTAGTGAAGTCTCTCCTTCTGGGAATTATTATGAGGTGCAGGGTATAGAGGGGCTTGCCTCACAACAAGATTTTCTGGTGAAAGAAAACTTAACGGCGTATTGTTCTCTTAAGCGAAAAGGTGAGGCTATGGTGGAGATGCAAGGCCATCTTAAAGCTTGCCTTTCGTTGCTTTGTGACCGATGCCTTGTTGCTTATGATGTTGATGTGGATACCAAATTTCAGATGCTATTCAAAACAGTCTCGAGCGAATTTAAGCATCTGGAAGAGTTAGAGTGTCATGTCGAAGACTTAGACATCGTCATTCTTGATGAACCAGTAGTTGACCTTGACGATGTTCTGCGGCAGCAGTTATATCTGGCACTTCCTCAAAAAAGCCTCTGCTCGGAACAATGCAGAGGGATGTGCGTCCAATGTGGTGTTGATTTGAATTTTGTAGAGTGTAGATGTGGCCATGAAAGGCAGGGGTTGCCTTTTGCGGTTCTTGCTCAGTTGAAAAATAAAGATATTATCGAAAAATAATTTTTCCGTATGGCACATGCCAGGCCACCACCGGTGGCAGGTCCAACGGATATTAGGGAGGAACACAATGGCTTTACCCAAGAGAAGACATTCCTATTCACGGACAAGACTCCGCCGGTCGCATGACGCGTTAGTCAAACCAAATGTTGGGCAGTGCCCTGAGTGCGGTGAACCAAAAATGCGACATCAGCTCTGTGGTGGGTGCGGTATGTATAAAGGGAGGAATGTTGTCCGCCTTGAGGAAAATCTTAGCTAGGCACTATTGTGAGGATAGCCCTTGACGCCATGGGTGGCGACCGGGGGTCGGAGATGGCGATTCAAGGTGCCCTTGCAGCTGTTCGGGACAGGAAGGATCTGAATGTCATATTGATCGGCCCCCGTACTATTATAGAACAACAGCTTGCAGATCTTTCTGGTGGTAACCAAAGTTTTCTCAGTCGGATCTCCGTGCACCATGCGTCGGAAGTCATCACTATGGATGATTCTCCAGTAGATGCGGTGCGCAAAAAGAAAGAAGCAACCATCATGGTCGGCTTTGATCTGGTAAAAAAAAATCAAGCTGATGCTGTCGTTTCTGCAGGTAATTCGGGTGCAACAATGGCTGCGGCAATCAGGAAACTTGGGCGGTTACCGGGTATCTCACGGCCAGGTATTGCTAGTTTTTTTCCAACCTTGAAAAAGCCCGTCATGTTGATGGATATCGGCGCCAATGTTGATTGCCGACCGCAGCATCTCTATCAGTTCGCCGTAATGGCCTCTTCTTGCTCCCGGTTGCTACTCAATCTTGATCATCCACGCATTGGTCTGCTCAGTATTGGTGAAGAAACCGGCAAAGGGAATGCCTTGGTCAAGGAAACGTATGAATTGCTGAAACAGAGCCCCCTCAATTTTATCGGTAATGTTGAGGGCCGTGACGTTTATAAAGGTGATGTGGATGTTATCGTCTGTGATGGATTTGTCGGCAACATTTCTTTGAAAATCAGTGAGGGACTTGCTGATGCCGCCATGCAGATGTTGAAAAGAGAAATCATGAAAACCTGGCGTGCCAAACTAGGCTATCTCCTTATCCGAGAAGCCTTCAACGGTTTTAAAAAGCAGGTTGATTACGCTGAGTACGGTGGGGCACCACTGCTTGGCATTAATGGAACGGGCATCATTTGCCACGGGGCTTCCAACGCCATAGCTATCCGCAATGCCATTGAGGTAGCTGCTAATATGGTGCACAATCGAGTTAATGATGCAATTGTTCAGGCCTTAGGCGAATACGCTGCCTGAAAGCAGGTTTTTTCATGAATAAAGCAGTTGTCCTTGGAACCGGTTCCTGTCTTCCCGAACGATCACTCACTAATGCCGATCTTGAGCAAATGGTCGATACCTCTGATGAGTGGATCACTTCGAGAACCGGGATCCGTAACAGGCATATAGCCGGCAAGAACGAGCAGAATTACCAACTAGCGACCACGGCGGCTAAGCGTGCCTTGGCTAGTGCAGGAATCGAACCCGTCGAACTGGACCTTATTATTGTCGCCACGGTTTCTCCGCATATGATTATGCCATCTACTGCCTGTTTTGTTCAGGCGGAACTTGGCGCTGTCAATGCATTTGCCTACGATATTAATGCCGCATGCGCCGGTTTTACTTACGGGCTGGATCTGGCCAGTAATTACATTCAGAACCGTCCAGATATGAAAATTCTGTTGATTGGTGCGGAAACACTTTCTGCCCGGGTCAACTGGGAAGACAGAAACACCTGCGTGATTTTTGGTGATGGTGCTGGTGCTGTTGTTCTTACCGGTTCGGATGATGGCCGGGGGATTTTTGGCAGTAGCCTTCACTCTGACGGACGGCTTTGGAATTTGTTGTTCATGGATAGTCCAAAAAGTTTCAATCCGGATCTGCAACAGGATAATTGGCAAGGCGCTTTTATCCAGATGAACGGTGGCGATATCTTCAAATACGCTGTCCGTTTGATGGAGGAAGCGGTTACCGGTTTACTGAAAAAACATGCTGTAAGTATTGATGATATAGGTCTTATGATCCCTCATCAAGCTAATATGCGCATCTTGAATAATCTAAGAGAAAGACTGAAGGTGCCTGAAGAAAAAGTTTTCGTCAATCTCAGTAAATATGGTAATACCTCCGCAGCTAGTATTCCGATTGCCTTAGATGAGGCAAACAAGCAAGGGCGCTTGGTTCGTGGAGAAATTGTATTGTTGTGTACCTTTGGTGGTGGCCTCACTTGGGGCTCACTCCTCATGCGTTGGTAAGATACTAAGGAGAGTATTTGTGGATTATTTTTTCACTGAACAACAACAGATGATCATCGATACCGCCCGCGAAATTGCTAATGAGAAAATTATTCCGTTACGGGCCGAACTTGATGAAAAAAATCAATTTCCCAAGGAAATTCTGCAAGATATCGCCAAGGCTGATTTGTTCAGTATTTTTGTTCCGGAAGAATACGGTGGATTTGGTGGCGGTTGTTATGAAATAGTCCTCGCGATGGAAGAATTGGCTCGTGGCTGTGTCGGAGTTGCTACCAGTTTCGCTGCCAGCGCGCTCGGTATTTTCCCTGTCCTGATTTCCGGTACGGAAGAACAAAAACAAAAATATCTCCCGGATATTGCCTCGGGTGCACGTTGGGCAGCTTTTGGATTGACAGAGGCCAATGCCGGCAGCGATGCCTCGGGCATCAAAACGACAGCAGTTCTGGACGGTGAAGAGTGGGTGCTGAATGGCACTAAGCAATGGATAACCAACGGTGGTGAGGCGCAAATTTACTCGATCGTGGCTCTGACCGATCCAAGCAAAGGTGCTCGCGGTGCCTCAATCTTTATCGTTGAAGACGGTGATCCCGGATTTTCTTACGGGAAGAAAGAAGACAAGATGGGTATTCGCTCTTCCGCTACCCGTGAGCTTATCCTCAAAGATTGTAGGATTCCAAAAGACAGGCTCGTTGGCAAACGTGGAACTGGATTCATCACGGTAATGAAAACCCTTGATATTTCCCGGCCTGGTATCGCCTCTTTGGGAATAGGTCTGGCCCAAGCCGCCCTTGACGAGGCGGTCGTCTATGCTAAACAACGTGTACAGTTCGGCAAGCCGATTATCTCTTTTCAGGCTGTCCAGCACATTCTGGCCGACATGGCTATTCAACTCGAAGCTGGTCGGGCCTTAGTGTATGCAGCGGCGCGGCATATTGACAGCAATCCGAAAAATATGTCCAAAGCCTCTTCCATGTGCAAAGTTTTCGCCACAGATATGGCCATGAAAGTGACAACTGATGCCGTGCAGGTTCTAGGTGGTTACGGCTATATGAAAGAGTATCCGGTTGAAAAAATGATGCGCGATGCCAAGATCCTCCAGATCTATGAGGGCACCAACCAGATCCAGCGCAATGTCATTGGCCAGGAACTGAACAAAGAATACTCCTAAGAGATATATGTGGGTATGAATATAATTGTCTGTGTTAAACAGGTCCCGGACACCAAAGATGTACGACTGGACCCGAAAACTAATACCTTGGCGCGCGAAGGGGTGGAATCGATTATGAATCCCTTTGACCGTCATGCTCTTGAAGAAGCTGTTGCCATCAAGGAACAACTGGGCGGTAAGGTTACGGTGATCACTATGGGGCCACCGCAGGCTGAAACCGTATTGAGGGAGGCAATTGCTTGTGGTGCCGATGACGGTGTGCTGATTTCTGACCGAGCTTTTGCTGGTGCTGATACCTGGGCAACCTCGTACACTTTGGCCAGGGCCGTGAAGACTCTTGGTTTATTTGATCTCATTCTTTGCGGCAAACAAGCTATTGACGGCGATACCGCCCAGGTTGGTCCGGGGCTTGCCTGTCGGTTGCAGTTGCCGTATGCTACTTGTGTGCAGAAAACAAGAAAGGTCACAACTGCGGCCATCGAAGTGGAAAGGATGATGGACGATGGTTACGATGTCCTTCGATTGCCGTTGCCAGCCTTAATAACTGTGGTGAAAGATATTAACGAACCACGCGTTGCCTCTTTGAAAGGTAAAATGCGGGCAAAAAAGACGGAAATTAGGAAATTGTCCGCCGCCGATATTGGCGCGGACCACCAATGCATCGGTCTTGCCGGTTCTCCTACCCAGGTTGTCCGTGTTTTTTCACCAGAGGCTCGTGGTGATCGCAAGATTTTTTCAGGAAGTGTCACAGAGCAGGTCGACCAGTTGGTCGAATGTCTCAGAGCACATCTATAGAAAGCAGAGTTTCTGCTACCTTTTTGAGTACGTAATCAATGCTTACAATCGAAAGCGATAAATGCACAGCTTGCGGTATTTGTGAAACGAGTTGCGCCTTTGGTGCTATTACAGTTCAGGATGACTGCGCTGTAGTCAACGAAACCTGTACGCTTTGCGGAGCCTGTGTCGAAAATTGTCCGGTGGATGCCCTGCACATCGAGATTGCTGGGAAAAAGATACAATCCGATATCGAAATGTATTCGGGTGTTATGGTTTTCGCCGAGTATAGGCATGGTGGCATTGCACAGGTGAGTTATGAATTGCTCGGCATCGGACGAAAACTTGCCGACAAACGAGGCGTTACGCTTAGCGCCGTTTTGCCGGGTGGCAACGTTGCTTCATTTACAGAAGCCCTGATCGCTGCTGGAGCGGATACTGTTTTTCTCGCCGAACATCCGGTTCTAGAACAATTTCGGGAAGACGTGTATGCAGCAGTCTTAGAACAGGTTATTCGGGAACAGAAGCCCGAGATCGTCTTAGCTGGAGCAACGGCCATAGGTCGTTCGGTTATTCCCTTTGTGGCGCATGCCTTAAACGCCGGTTTGACAGCCGATTGCACCCACCTTGAGATTAGGGAAAAGGACGGCATGCTGTTACAGACTCGGCCAGCGTTCGGCGGCAATATCATGGCGACTATCGAGTGCCCTAATACAAGACCCCAAATGGCAACCGTCCGACCCAAGGTGATGGCGCCTGCAGTTCCAGATCGAACTCGGAAGGGTGAAGTTATTAAGGTGCGACTGCTTGAACAGACCTTGCAAACAAAAATTGAAGTACTGGATTCAGTGATCAGCGATGGCGATCAGGTGAATATTCAGGAAGTTGAAACGTTAGTGGCTGGTGGTCGCGGCCTTGAATCCGAAAAGGGATTCGCCCTCATCAGAGAATTGGCCAGCGAGCTTGGTGGTGCAGTGGCTGCCTCCCGGGCTGCAGTCGATTCTGGTTGGATACCCTATCCACATCAGGTCGGGCAGACCGGAAAAACCGTCAGCCCTAAGTTGTACATAGCCTGCGGTATTTCCGGTGCAGTGCAACACGCGGTAGGGATGCAGTCTGCTGAAATTGTCGTAGCCATCAATAGAGACTGTAACGCCCCGATATTCAATATTGCCACCTATGGCGTGGTCGGCGATCTGTACGAGGTTGTGCCACAGTTGATCAAACGGCTTAAGGAGATTAAAAAATGATACTAGAAAATCTCGTTGCTTTGGTGACTGGTGGTAGTCGAGGGATAGGCAGGGCTATTTGTCTTAAATTAGCGTCAATGGGGGCAACTGTTGGCATTAACTATGTGGCCAATCCTATTGCAGCTCAGGAAACCCTGCAACGAATGGAAGCAATCGGAGGCAAAGGTTTCATAGTCCAGTTCGACGTTGCCGATGCCGGTACTGTGCAAGATAATTTTAAGGAAATTATCAATTCCTATGGCCAGATCGATATTCTGGTGAATAATGCGGGCATCACCCGTGATGGTTTGATGGCGCGCATGAAAGAGGACGACTGGGACAGCGTGCTTGATACCAATCTGAAAGGTGCGTTTCTCTGCAGTAAATCTGTTATGCGCACTATGATGAAGAAAAGGTGGGGTCGGATCATCAATGTCTCATCGGTGGTCGGTTTTGTCGGCAACAGTGGACAGGTCAATTATAGCGCGGCCAAAGCTGGTTTGACAGGCTTAACCAAATCCATGGCGAGGGAGCTTGCCGGACGTAATATAACCGTTAATTGTGTAGCTCCCGGATATATCGTCACCGATATGACAGACGGCCTCACTGAAGATGTACAGGAAGCCCTCAAGGCCCAGATCCCTTTGGGCACTTTGGGGACAGCGGAAGATGTAGCTGCATCGGTAGGTTTCCTGGCATCACCTGACAGTAATTATATTACTGGGCAGACCCTGCATGTCAATGGTGGTATGTACATGGGACATTGACAACAGCTGTTCGAATGCTAACACGTATTCGGCATCGTTTTATTACAAATAAACAAGTCTATTTTTAGGAGAATAACAATGGCTGTTCAAGAAAAAATGATAGATATTATTGTCGAGCAACTTAGTGTCGATAGAGAAAAAGTCGTTTCAGGGGCATCTTTTGTTGACGATCTCGGTGCTGATTCGCTGGATCTGGTCGAGCTAATAATGGCTATGGAAGAGGAATTCGATGTGGAAATTCCTGATGAAGAAGCCGAGAAAATCGTAACCGTTCAGAACGCTATCGATTTTGTATCGAAAATTCAAGACTGAAATCAAGGTAGGTTAGTGTGAAACGACGGGTCGTTGTAACAGGTATTGGCTTGGTAACCCCCTTGGGTATTGGTACCCAGCAGACGTGGAATGCACTGATCAATGGACAAAGCGGTATCGGTCCTATTACTCGCTTTGATGCATCTGATCATACCTCGCAAATTGCTGCTGAGGTCAAAGGCTTTAATCCGGAGGATTGGTTTGAGAAAAAACAGGCTAAAAATCTTGATGCCTTTGTCCAATACGCTGTAGCCGCCGCAGATATGGCCTGGAAAAGCAGCGGCCTGTCTATTACTGCTGACAATGCGCATCGGGTGGGCGTTATCACCGGTTGTGGTATGGGGGGACTGCCCACCATTGAAGAATGTCATGGCATTTTACAGAAGCGCGGCCCTCGCAAAATTACGCCATTTTTTATCCCCAGGGTTATTCCTAACATGCCATCAGGGCATATCTCAATGCGAATTGGTTGCAAAGGTCCAAATCTTTCGCAAACGACTGCGTGTGCAGCCGGAACCCATGCTGTTGGTGAGGCTTTTCGTCATATCGTCTATGGTGATTGCGATGTGGCGATAACCGGTGGTACAGAGTCGGTTATCTGTCCGCTTGCAGTCGGCGGATTCAGTGCAATGAAGGCGTTGTCTACTCGTAATGATGCCCCGCAAGCTGCTTCTAGACCGTTCGATCTTCATCGGGATGGTTTTGTTATCTCCGAAGGTTCGGGCATGTTAGTTCTTGAAGAGCTTGAGGCAGCCAAACTGAGAGGTGCCACTATTTACGCGGAGATCATTGGATATGGACAGACCAGTGATGCCTATCATATTGCCGCTCCTCCCGAAAATGGCGAAGGCGCTGCCCGTTGCATGGCTGCTGCTTTGAAAGATGCTGGCTTGAATCCAGAGGATATTGATTATATTAATGCCCATGGAACGTCCACACCGCTTAATGATAAATGCGAAACACTGGCAATCAAAACGGTATTCGGCGAACATGCCTATAAACTTGCCATCAGTTCCACGAAATCCATGACTGGCCACATGCTGGGGGCTGCGGGTGGTATTGAGGCCGCATTTACTGCTTTGACCCTGCATACGGGGATCATACCTCCCACTGTTAACCTCCAGACACCTGATCCTGATTGTGATCTCGATTATGTTCCCCTGATTGCCCGCGAGGCAAATGTACGGGCAGCCATGTCTAATTCTTTTGGTTTCGGTGGTACTAACGGAGTCATTGTTTTGCGGCGTTATGCCTAATTTGTCATTTTACAGGGTTGAAAAGTGAACATTGCCTTAGGTTGTGATCATGGTGGGTTTGCACTGAAAAAGGAAATTAAGCAGTTTCTTGCCGATGCTGGGCATGAAATTCATGATGTAGGGTGCTATTCTGAAGATTCGGTGGATTACCCTGATCTTGCTGATAAAGTTTGCAAAGAACTCATAGAAGGAAGGTCTGCATACGGTATTCTTATCTGCGGGACCGGGATAGGTATGTCCATTGCGGCCAACAGGTATCGACAAATCCGAGCTGCCCTTTGTCATGAAGCTTTTACCGCTAAAATGAGCAGGGAGCATAATGACGCCAACGTCCTCTGTTTGGGTGCCAGGGTGTTGGGTGTGGGTATTGCTCTGGATATCGTTGCAACTTGGCTCGCAACCGAGTTTGCTGGTGGTCGACATCTGCGAAGGATTACATTGATGGGGTAATTCGTTGCCTCCATTTTTACATATTCCGTTACCGGCACGCTTTGACTAAAAGCTGCCGGTTTTTTTATTTTGTTTCGGATATGCTTTTTTTCTTAAAATCATTGAAGGTAGTGTCATGAAGTGTCCCTACTGTGGTCATTTGGATAATCGGGTGATTGATTCACGAATCAACAAGGATAAGACAATCACCAGACGTCGCAGGGCATGTGGTTCTTGCCAGCGACGGTTTACTACTTATGAGCGCATTGAACTGATGTTGCCGATGCTGGTAAAAAAAGACGGCAGGCGTGAACCTTGGGACAGGGGTAAGATAGTGGCTGGCTTAGAAAAGGCCTGTGAAAAATTGGCTGTGAGCATGACCGATATCGATAATTTTGTCGATGCTATCGAACAGAAACTACAGGATTACGGTAATAAGGAAATTCCAACGCAGCAGATCGGTGAGTGGGTTATGGAAGCACTACCTGCGTTGGATGAGGTGGCTTATGTTCGTTTTGCTTCGGTGTATCGCCAGTTCAAAGATGTTAATGAATTCATGGAAGAATTGAAGCTCTTTCTTGGAGAGCAGAGGACACACTGACTGTATGCCACTTATGCAAAAAGATCATCTCTATTATATGAACCTGGCCTTGGAAGAAGCCAGAAAAGGAGTGGGATGCGTCTCACCCAACCCTGCAGTAGGCGCAATTATCGTCAAGGATGGGGTAATTGTCGGCAGGGGGTATCATCAGAAAGCTGGCACGCCACATGCGGAAGTTCATGCCATCCAAGATGCCGGTCAATTAGCTAAGGATGCGACCCTGTATGTTACGCTCGAACCCTGCAATCATACAGGGAGAATGCCCCCCTGTACCGAAGCTATTCTGCGAGCAGAAATCACGAGGGTCGTTATCGGCATGTCTGACCCCAATCCTCGAGTTGCTGGAGGGGGGGCTGACTATTTGAAGAGTCAAGGTGTTGAAATCATCAGCGGTGTCTTCGAGCAGCAGTGCAAAGCGTTGAATCATCCGTTTATCAAGCACAGCGTAACTGGGCTTCCGTGGATTATCATGAAAGCTGGCCTGAGCCTTGACGGTAGAATTTCCGTTTCTCAGCGTCAACCTGCAGCGCTCACCGGTACTGAATCAAAGAAATATGTCCATCACATACGCAATCAGGTGGATGCTATTTTGATAGGCGTTGAAACCGCACTCATCGACAATCCCAGCCTGACAACGCGGTTGGAAGGATGTGCAGAGACAAGGGATCCCTTGCGTATCGTACTGGATTCCCGTTTACGGTTACCGACGGACGCCCGTATGCTTACCCAAGATTCATCTGCGGAAACCTGGGTGTTTTGTAGTGAACAGGCCTCTCCGGAAAAGGAGCTGCAATTAGTGGAGAGCGGGGCTATGGTATTTCGCATGCCGTCTGATGGGGATAAGCGGATCGATCTCACCGAATTGCTTCGTTTTCTAGGGCAGCAAAATATTACATCGGTACTTGTTGAAGGTGGGGCACAGGTGCATGGTGCATTTTATCGACAGAATTTTGTCGATGAACTGCTTCTTTTTTATGCACCATGCATTATCGGTGACCACGGGACGCCCCTTGTCCATGGCTACACCCTGAGCGATCGTTCAGCGTCGCCTCTCTTCAGTGACATTTCGGTTCAATTGTTGGGAAATGATGTACTGTTCAAAGCATTGATTCCAAGATAATGGGAAGGGTCAATGCACGAATGTCTTAATCTCTGCCCACTTCTTCCTTAATGTTGCACCATTGGCAAACCTGAGGCGGACTTCCAGTTGTTCGTCTTCAAATGAGAGGCTGTGTTCTACAGTTATCTCTTCCGGGGGCTGTAGCTCCTGCACGAGTTTTTTGAAATTTCTTTCAGCAGCTGTTTTTCCTGGAAAACACTGTTCATGCAGATATTGCATTAAGCCATTTAGTTGTTGTGGCATGTTTTCTGAGCTTGTCTTCTCGTTATCCGGCAACCATTTGTTGATGATTTCTCCGGCAGTTATTTTGTCGCGTAGGACCAACTCTGTTACCATTTCAACTATTTTTTGCTGTTTTGATCCGCCAAGGCGATAGGTGTTGATCAGGTTGACTAAGTGGCGTTGATCTTCATGTGAGAGGAGGGCGAAGTGTTTGCCCAATTTTCGCGAGAGACTTCCACGATGCAGGGCAAGGATGGCCGTAGGTTCGAGTTGCAGGAGGTCGGTAAGTTCTTTAAGCTTGTGTCGTTGGGGTTTGCACCCCATCAGAGAGAGTAGCGACAGTACATCTTCCTCGGGTAAAGCAAGCTGTGCTTTCTTGAAGAGATGCGCTTGAAGGATTGGACTTGCCTGGGGTGAAGAAAGATCATGTAGAATCTGCAATGAAAAAAGAATGTACGGTGATATGGCGGGAGGCAGAATCTGGCAGGTTATTTTTTTTATGCCCGACATCTTGATGGCCGAGAAATAAGGGTAGTTGGCAAGAATTTGATATTGGTTTCCTGGTTGCTGCCGCACAACTAATGGATACAGTTGACCAAATTTTTGGAGATTCCTAAGCGTTATAGTGTCAATCACACCGTCGTGGAGAAAGCGGAGAAAGTCGTCCGGGAAATCAACCTGTTGAAGGTCGAGCAATTGAAAATGGTAGTCCGGTTGTATAGGAAAGAAATCTGTCATGTCGGTAGGTGGTTATGCAGCAAAGGTAGAGATTAGCTTTTTAATTTTGGTGCTTCGCGTCTGTGGGAAATATGAATTCTACTGAAGGACTGCGATTGAAGCATGAAAAAAGGGCGCCTCAGAATAGGCGCCCTGATCTCAAAGATTTAGGAGAGGAATAACTCAATCTGAATTTATTCGAGACCGAAGAATTCCTGAAGGTTTAAAGGTAACCACTCGTCTTGCGTCAAGGGTCAGTTCGCTACCTGTTTGCGGATTGCGCCCACGGCGGGATTTTTTATCCTTGATGTTGAATTTGCCGAATCCACTGAGCAGTAAATCATTACCGGTTATCAATGAGGATTTGGACAAGGATAAAAAAGTTTCGACAGAATCTGTTGACTGTGATTTTGTCAGGTTGGGATGGGCCTTGTAGATTTGTTGTACCAAATCAGCTTTTGTAAGGGTCATTTTTTCACCTCCTTGTTAACTCGTAATGAGAAATCGATTGGTTCAGTTCTCTGTATAATAGGAAAATTTACAATAAGTTGTCAATCATGTTCACGAGAGAAACGAAAATGCGGATATTCCAGCGAACTGAGCTGCTCCACCCAATTCTTCTTCTATTCGTAACAACTGGTTGTATTTCGCCACTCTGTCACTTCGTGACGGAGCACCGGTTTTAATCTGCCCGGTGTTCAGAGCGACCGCCAAATCAGCAATGGTTGTATCTTCTGTCTCGCCAGAGCGGTGCGATATGACAGCGGTATAAGAAGCCCGGTGGGCCATGTCCACCGCATCTATAGTTTCGGTAACCGAACCGATTTGATTAAGTTTAATTAAAATAGAATTGGCTATATTTTGGGCAATACCCTTTTTTAGTATGCTGGTGTTGGTAACAAAAATATCATCACCGACCAACTGGATTTTTTTCCCAAGGGCATCGGTCAACAGTTTCCACCCGTCCCAATCGGATTCGTCTAGACCGTCTTCTATGGTGATCAGGGGATATTTGTTGACCCAATCCGTGTAAAAGTTAATCATTTGTTCGGCGTTTTTTTTAGGATTTTTTTCTGCGCCTAAGATATACACTTGCTCCTTGGCAGAATAAAATTCACTCGCTGCCGCATCGATTCCGATAAAGATATCTTTTCCGGGAGAGTACCCGGCGTGTACTATGCCTTCGAGAATGGCTTCCATGGCCTCTTCGTTTGAGCGCAGGTTGGGGGCAAAGCCGCCTTCATCACCGCCGGCGGTCTGCAACCCTCTTTTTTTCAAAACTGATTTGAGTGCATGGAAGGTCTCCGCGCCCATGCGCAGGGCTTCGGAAAACGATTGGGCTCCGGCGGGGAGAATCATGAACTCTTGAATGTCGACGTTGTTGTCTGCATGCGCTCCGCCGTTGAGGATGTTCATCATCGGTACTGGCAGCACCTTGGCGTTGACTCCGCCAAGATAATTGTAGAGTGGTAATTCCAGTTCCATCGCTGTAGCTTTGGCAACGGCCATCGACACTCCGAGAATTGCATTGGCGCCTAATGCTTCTTTGTTGAGGGTATTGTCGAGCGCCAGCATGGTTTTATCGATGATCACCTGTTGCGATGATTCGAGGCCGAGCAAAGTAGGGGCAATGCGTTCGTTAACATTTTTGACAGCTTGCCGCACGCCTTTGCCACCGTATCGGTTATTCAGAGTATCCCTCAACTCCAACGCTTCCCTCGTCCCGGTGGAGGCTCCTGAAGGGACTGCGGCCCGACCTATAGCGCCGGTTTCGAGTTGCACCTCCACTTCGACGGTCGGATTTCCTCTTGAATCAAGTATCTCTCGGGCAATTAAGCCTGTGATCTCACTCATTACATGTTCTCCGAAAATATTAAAATTTACTATCCTGAATTATACAACACTGGCTATCTTAAAGATCGGAAGATACATTGCTACTACAAGTCCACCAATCATACCACCAAGAAAAACCATCATGAAAGGTTCGATCATCGCTGTCAAGTTATCTACGGCTTGATCGACTTCTTCGTCATAAAAATCAGCTATTTTTTCCAGCATAGTATCAAGAGCCCCTACTGATTCGCCGACATGAATCATCTGTACGACCATATTTGGGAAAACTCCTGACTCCTCTAATGGTTCGGCTATGGGGCGCCCTTCGGCAATACTTTCGGCAACCCGAATCACAGCCCTTTCTATTATCATATTGCCAGATGTTCTGGCTACTACCTGTAGAGCATCTAATATTGGAACTCCGCTCTGCAACATGGTGCTCAATGTTCGAGTGAATTTAGAGACTGCAACTTTCCGAATAAGAGAGCCAATAACGGGTGCCCATAAAATCATATGGTCAATTTTTAACCGGCCTTTATCGGTTTTATATATTTTTTTAAACAACCAAGAAAATATTACAACAGCAAGTATAATAAAAATTATATTAGATTTAAAAAAATTGCTTAAATTGATGACTACCTGGGTTGGGGCAGGCAGCGTCGAGCCAAAATCTTTAAACATTTTTTCAAATACAGGAACGACAAAAACAAGAATGACCGTAAGAATTACAAGAGAAATACCAAGGCATATCGCAGGATAGGTCATGGCACCCTTGATCTTCTTCTGCAAAGCCATGGACTTCTCCTTAAAGGCAGCAAGTCTTGAAAGGATCGTGTCCAAAATACCGCCCAATTCACCAGCTTCAATCATGTTTGCATACAGATTATCAAACGCTTTTGGGTGTTTCCGCATTGAATCGGCCAAAGTGGTGCCGGTTTCGACATCGCTTTGGATCGTGGTCAGCACCTTTTTAAAGGTCATATTATCTTGTTGTTTTCCCAGGATCTGTAAGCATTGCACTAACGGTAAACCGGCATCAATCATAGTTGATAGCTGCCGGGTAAAAATAACTATGTCTTTTCCTGTAATTTTAGGTTTGAAAAAATCAATATTTTCAAAAAGATCTTTAGGCTTTATCTTGATAATAGGATCGTCGATCCGCAATCGTTTGAGTTGTAAGCGAGCCCCGGATTCATCAACAGCTTCGATTTCACCTGTGCGCTTTTCGCCAAAGCTGTTTTTTCCTTTCCAGACATAGATAGGCATGGATAATTCTCCAGACAATTTCCTGAATTTTTATAAAAAGCAGTTGTGATAAGATGTTGACAGATGGTATAATTGTTTTTATAAGCTTTACCTTTTGGGCGAAGGGCGTATGGTACCCTTCGCTTCTATCATTGTAGGGAAGATTTTTTTCTGATTCAAGAAAAAGTTTATATTTTTTCAGGAGTTGGCAATATGCAAACGAGTAATGCGGCAAAATTCAACGATGGGTCGTTCTTGCCGGTAAATGAAAAATGCGAAGGCTGTGATCGCATCGTCGAAGTGGGCAGTAGTAAATTTTGTGATACCTACATGAATCCCGATGCAAAATGGCGTTTGGGTATTTGCAACTTCGCCACCCACGCTAAACCTGAGGTCACAATCGTCAAAATTCGGGTCAACCCGCTTAAAGCTGCCAAACGGGCTTCGCGTCGGAAATGACAAGGGGGCAATGTTCCCAGGTGTACCATTTAAACGTTATGCCTGCCATCTGTGGATTCATTGTTCGTAACTCCAATATTTTCTTTGTTCCCCCCCTTATCATCTCTGCCCCCCCGCTTTGTTCCTTCCTCTCCCCACGGTTGTGTGCGAGCATTGAGCTTTCCGTTTCTGGTCTCTGAGGTTTGAGCCAGACGGGAAGCTCCATGCTTTGTTGTTTACACCTAGCCTCAGGGTCCGCGCGGTTACGGTAGATTCCTTTTCTCGTTAAAAGGTACGGGAAGTTCTCCTTTTTAAGGGGTCCTTGCTTCCCGTCTATCTAGGGTTGGCAGGTTAATATTATATTTTTCGGCGCTGATGCCGCAATGGCCGATTCGGTGAAATAGGTTTTGGTTCCCAAATCGACAGTTTTGGTGCCGTCACCCCTTGGTGATACTCATAAAAGTGCTTCTTTTGAATCTCTGGCACCGAACAGCGCAGTGCCGACTCGGACAATTGTTGCACCTTCCTGAATGGCCACCGGATAATCACCGGACATTCCCATGGAAAGTTCAACGTTATTATTATCCGTGAAAAGTTCCTGAGCCGCGAGCAATTCGGCAAGATTTTTCAATTCTTTGAAGTAGGGTCTACTCTTTTCTGGATCGGAAAAAAAGGGAGGCATCGTCATCAGTCCAAGGATGCGCAGATCGGTTTCTTTAGCGATCAGGCGAAGTAAATGTTCGGTTTCTTCGGGGAGTATCCCTGATTTCTGTTTTTCTCTGCCGGTATTAACCTGGACAAGAACGGACAGCTTTTTCTTGAGCAATTTTGCTTGCTTGTCAAGCGCCTGAGCAACACTCAGACGGTCAACCGTTTCCACCACATCAAAAAGTTCAGCGGCTTGCTTGGCCTTATTGCTCTGCAGATGCCCTGTGAAATGCCAGTTGATAGTTTTGGGGAAATGTTGAATTTTACCTGACGCTTCCTGTAGATAATTTTCTCCGAAAAGAATTTGTCCGCAATCGATCGCCTGTTGAATCTGCTCGATGTCCATCCATTTGCTTATCGCCACTAGTTTGATTTTTTTTGGGTTTCTGCCTACATTTCTGGCTGTTTGAGCAATCGTATTGAGAATACGATTGAGATTATCACAGATCATGGTTTGTGTTTCCTGGAAGACGAAAGAGGCGGACTGCGTTGGCTGTCGTAGCACGGGCTACCTCGTCAACGGATATCTGTTTCAAATCAGCGACTCTTTGGGCTGTATAGAGAAGTAGCTTGGGCTCATTACGTTTTCCTCGGTAGGGTACCGGGGCGAGGAAAGGGCCATCTGTCTCAAGTAACAAATACTGGAGGTCGATAACTCGTATGACCTCGTGCAAGAGATGAGCGTTGTTGAAGGTGGCGACACCGGGGATAGAGATATGAAATCCAAGGGCGATCATTTCGTGAGCCAACCGACTGTCGCCTGAAAAGCAATGCATAACCCCGCCCCTGGAGAGATGTCCGGTGGAACGGATCAAGTTGAGCGTATCTTCGTGGGCCTCCCGGTCGTGAATCACGACCGGGAGGTTGAGTTCTTTTGCAAGGTGCAGTTGTTCGCGAAACGCTTTGATCTGAACATCGCGTGGGGCATAGTTTTTGGCATAATCAAGGCCGATCTCTCCATACCCAACAACGGATTCATTTTGTGTCAGTTCTGTCAAATCTTTCAGGGCTTTGGTTGTTGCTTTGAGGGCGTCATGCGGGTGAATGCCGACCGTAGCATAAATATTGGCGTATTTTTCAGCAATGGTTACAGCCTGGCGAGAACTGTTGTCATCAATGCCGATAGTAATAATTCGTTTGATGCCAAACTGTACAGCTGATTGAATGACCGTACTCAAGTCTGATCGATAGGCTTCCATGTCAAGATGACAATGGGTATCGATCAGTTCAGACTGATGAGAAAGTTGCGGAAGATCCGCTGTCGGGTGTTTCATCGGAAAATTATACGAATATCAATTGATTGTTGATTTGGAGCAATAGTGTTTATTGTCGTGAGACGAGGGTGTTCACTGCTGCATCGAAACTGTCGGGACTTTTACTTTCTATCATAGTGAATGTTTATTGACATTAAAACCTTATTTTTTTACAACTGGTTATCTTTGTTTCTTCTGCGTATTTGTCTTCTTGTTCTTTGTCCAACATGTGATAACGGAAGGGGACAGTCGGACGCTTGAAATGTTATTTCCGGAGAATATGGTTTTAGTGGAGAACAAAATGCGAAAAGTGGAAATTTTTCTTCATCAAGAATACAACCTGTTGTCAAATAATCGGCGTAATTAAGGGATTGTTGAGTTTTTCGTATCAATACTGGAGGATAGTCGAATGAAAAAATGTATCGGAATCAAGGTGTTGGTTTTTCTTAGTATGGCGTTGGCCCTCATTTCTGCAGGCTGTGCCTCTAATAAAAGTACAGCGGGAAGCGATACTCCCGGTTTACCACAGGTATCCAGCTTTGCCGATGATATCAAAGATATAACCCTGCCATCCGAACTTGAATGGAATCGGAAGAATTCAATGGCCATAAAAACCGAATCGTTTAGAGGCGGAATTTTCAATTATAGAGGCAGGGCAGAGATTATGTCTCTGAAAGACTACATGGTTGCCTCTATGCAAGATAATAAATGGAGGTTGGTGGGGGAGACAGCGTCCAAAGATATTATGCTTGCTTTTGTCAAGCCTAATAAAACTTGCATGATGGTCATTTCGGACGGAATGCTCGGAAAGACTGAACTAACCCTGTATGTTGCTATAGACAAGACTACCTCAGGAGGCGTGAATCCCTTCGGTGAGGCGGTCTCCCGCTAACCCCTGATCCATTATGCCTGGTCTGCAAGGAAAAAGAATTCTGCTTGGGGTCACCGGATCCATCGCTGCTTATAAGGCGGCGGAATGGGTCCGGTTGCTTGTCAAGGAAGAGGCGATTGTTACTGTTGTCATGACAAAGGCCGCGGAACGGTTTGTTTCTCCGCTGACTTTTTCCGCTCTTTCCGGTAACCAAGTGTACCGTGACATGTTTGATGACCAACCGGATGGGGTCATGGCGCATATAGCTCTATCACGGGAAGCCGATGTCATTCTCGTTGCTCCAGCCACCGCGCAGACTATTGCCCGGCTAGGTTCAGGTTTGGCGGATGATTTGTTGTCGACAGTGATTTTAGCTGCCGGGATTCCCGTCGTCGTTTGCCCGGCAATGAATTCCAATATGCTGGCGCATCCAGCAACCCAACAAAATATCAATCGTCTGCAACAATTCGGTTATCACTTGGTGCGTTCAGACAGCGGGTCTCTTGCCTGTGGCGAGACAGGAGACGGCAGGTTGCCGGATTGGGATGTTGCTCGTGAAGCATTATTGACCCTTTTTGAGCCCAATGATCTCAAAGGCCGGAAGATTCTGATTACCGCCGGACCTACCAGGGAACCGCTTGATCCGGTCCGTTTTCTCAGTAATCGTTCCAGCGGGAAAATGGGATTTTCCTTGGCCCGTACCGCCCAGCGCAGGGGAGCGGAGGTGACGCTGGTCACAGGTCCTGTTTGTTTGGCCGATCCGCCTGGTGTAGAGGTCGTCAGGGTAACGACTGCGGTTGAAATGGAAGAAATGGTTATGCAGCGAGCCGGTGCTGTGCAGATTATTGTCAAATCTGCTGCGGTAGCAGATTTCAGACCTGCTGCATATCAGAACCATAAGATAAAAAAAACAAGTCAGGGCTTGCAGCTTGGCCTAGTGAAAAATACAGATATTCTCTCGAAATTAGGTAGGAATCGTATTAAGGGCCAGGTGCTGGTCGGATTTGCTGCTGAGAGCCGCGATCATGTCGGGGAAGGGCAACGAAAATTTCAGGAAAAGAATTTGGATCTCATTGTAGTTAACGATATTCTAGGAACGCAAACAGGTTTTGATGTCGAAACAAACCAGGTTACCCTGATCGACAGGAAAGGGAGTACTGTGTTGCCGTTACTGACTAAAGAGGCCACGGCCAATCGTATATGGGACAAGGTCGTTTCTTTGTTACAAGAGGGGGATGTTGATGTCAGTTAAATGTTGGTGGAAGGTTAGGCGAGTATGCAAATAAGTCGATCGGAACAGAAAAGACGCATCAAGGACATTGTGCAGCTTGTTACCGAGACAGCTAACCTGCCCACTCAGATGCTTGATCGATTGCCATGCACAGATGAAATCAAGCTTCTCTTTCACGAAGCGGCGAAATTGCAGGGCAGCGGCAAGCAGCGGCACATAAAATATATCACCAAACTGATTCAAGAACAATCTCTCGAAGAATTGTACGATTTTGTCGGCAAGCACCGCGGTAAAGCCTTGCTTGAGCAGAAACAGCTACACACCTTGGAATTCTATCGCGACACCCTGATCAATGAGGCTATTGAACAGCAACAGGTGTGTCATGAAAACCGTACAGACTGGGTGGAAGACTGGGAGAGTGATACGCTGACGGAACTCAAAGCACAACTCCCGGAAATCGATGTCCTCACCTTGTCGCGTCTTTCGTATCGGTTCGCCCAGACCAGGAATCTGCGGCACAGTCGGGAAATTTTTAGATATCTGCGCTCGGTTCAGGAATTACGGCAACGAAACAGCGATCGCAAGGTCAAAGCATAATTTGAGTTGGACAGGTCTTTCATCTTGAAAATGCTGTAAGAATTACCTCTATCCTCTGGCGTTAGCCTTCACGGTCTAGTCTGTTTTTTTCATTTTCCTAGCAAAAGTTGCTGCTTCCATGCCGGCGACACAGCCCTCGCCTACAGCCTTAGCCATTTGATAAGGGGGGCCGACGATATCGCCGGCGGCATAGATCCCTGAAATATTAGTTTCTTGTTTCCGATTTGTGGCAATATATTTGAACGATTCCGTGTCGAGTTGAACACCGACCTGGGTAGCGAGTTCAAGCGCTCCTTTTGAACCAAGTTCGATAAATATCCCCTCAGTTTGCAAAGTGTCGCCGTTTGCCAGCAGCAGGGAGGTAACCATCCGGTCGCCGTTGATTTGCTTGATCGAGCTTTTAACGCATTCAACCTTGCTTGCTCTGAGTCGTTCAAGCAATTCTTTCGATACATTGAGTTTTTCAGCGACCAGATAAACTTTTGCAGCGTAATCGAGCAAGGTTAGGGCACCATCGACAGCAGCACTTCTATCACCGGTTACCGTCACGATTGCGTTGCGATAGAAATTGGCATCACAATCTACGCAATAGCTAACCCCGCGACCAGCTAGTTCTTTTTCACCGGGGACGGTGAGTTTCTTTTTCGAAACCCCCATGCAAAAAATGAGGGTACGGGCAATAATTGATCTGCCGCTTTCCAGTTCCAGATGGAACAATGCTTCTTCCTGAGAGATCTTCAATACGTCTTCGGGGGATATTTCAGTCCCGAAATTTTTAGCTTGTTCCAATCCGGTGCGGAGCAAGTCGGCTCCCTGGGAAACGCCGCTAACAAAAGCATAATTTTCTATGTGCGCCCCGTAGAGAGCTGAATTTTCAATGCGGCCCAACATGAGAACGCTGGTCTTTTTTCGTGAGGCGTGAATAGCGGCCTGAATGCCCGCTGGTCCAACGCCTATAATAACCACATCAAAGATTTGTCCCGACATGCATCCTCCTTGTTATCTGGGAAAGTGTGTAACGATTTTCGCAAAATAGATGATTTTTAAAAATTGCATTATATTGCAATATTTGTACTCTATCATTAGATCGAGGTCGACAGAATTATCGTTTTCGTATATAATTTAAGGTTATTGTGAGATGGGTTCCTGGCTGGCGCTGGTGTTGCGTTGAAGGCGGAACGTACGTAAAAACTCCACGTTTTTCGGGGCAATTTCATTGTTGTTACCGTAACCGGCAGGACATCCACTGCAGGGTCGAGTTTGTATTTGCAACTCTTTTTGGGCATAGACACAGGTGGTTGGGAAAGTTGGCAATCGTATAGATTACCAGAAAACAACGTTTTATTAACACAACAAGAAGGGAAGACGTGAGTTTATCTATTTTTTCAATGATGGCAAACGCCGGGTTGCTGGTCAAATTAGTCATGTTGACACTGCTTATTTTTTCGGTAACTTCATGGTCTATTGTTATCATGAAGCTGATAATGTTCAAAAAGGCACAAAATGCTTCGCAGGATTTTCTGGATGCGTTTTGGGACAGCAAGACCCTGAATGAAGCTTATGAATCGGCAAGGGAATGTCCCCTGAGCCCTGAGGCGACCGTTTTTGTCACCGGCTTTAATGAATTGAAAAAAATCAGTGCTGCGCGCAGCGCTGGTCAATCGGCGGTCACGTTGGATATGCAATTGGCGACCATGGACAACCTCAAGCGCGCGGTGCGCAAAGCCCAATTTTTGGAAAGTGATCGCATGGCCCGCTCTCTATCCTTTCTGGCCACAACTGGTAGTGCTACACCCTTTATTGGTCTTTTTGGTACGGTCTGGGGAATTATGACTTCGTTTCAGGATATAGGAGTCCGCGGTTCCGCTTCGCTTGCCGTTGTTGCTCCCGGTATTTCGGAAGCACTTGTAGCCACTGCGGCGGGACTTGCCGTTGCCATTCCTGCTGTTATTTTTTATAATTATTATTCCAATAAACTTGCGGAATTCGAATCGAATGTCGAAAGCTTCAGCACTGATTTCATCAATCTGATTGAACGGGATATCCTGACCAGGACGTGAATGTATGGGGCCTATAGGAAATAATAAGGGCAAAAAGGGCTTCGTCGCCGAGATCAATGTCACCCCGCTTGTCGACGTTATGCTGGTTTTGTTGATCATCTTTATGGTGACCGCACCTATGATGACCCAGGGACTTGAGGTCGAACTCCCGGAAGCTACGACCAAGGCGCTCCGTCAACAAGAGGATCCGTTGGTGGTCACCATTAAAAAAGGCGGGGACGTCTTTCTGAAAAAAGAAAAAGTTACATCTCAATCCCTGCAACAGCAATTAAAAGACATTCCTCCTGAAAAGAAAAAAGAGGGAATCTTTTTGAGTGCAGACAAAAGTATACCCTATGGCGTGGTGACCTCAACAATGGCTGATATCCACAAAGCGGGTTTTGAAAAACTCGGTATGATCACCGTGCCCGTAGAAAAAGAGAAGTAAGGGACTGGTTGATCAGCTGTGCACTTTATCGATCTGGATTTTTATCTTCAGCAGCAGAAAGCCGACAGGCGATGGGGGCTCGCCTCGTCGCTTGCTCTCGGAGTACATGCCGCTCTTTTCCTGTTGGTCATGTACATGCCTTCTTTTATTGATACCAAGCCGATTCTGGAGGAGGTCGTTTCTGTGAGTTTGGTGTCCTTGCCGGAAACAAATGCTCAATCGCCTTCACCATCTGCAGCTGCTAGTGCAAGTAAACCGGTAGCCGAGAAGAAAGTAGAAGCGCCACCACCACCACCTCCACCGCCTCCCTCCGAACCTGCAGCGCCTCCCGAACCTGTCGTTCCGCCACCCAAAGCGCAAGTTCCAGTTGAACCCGAAACAGCTCCTCCAGAACCGGTTGCCGTCACCAAGCCGGTCTCGATTTTCCCTGACAAGCGTAAGATTAAAAAAGCCCAAGATGTCAGGCTCGATGAGGACAAAGTTAAGGAACGCGAGGTGCAAGAGAAGCAACAGGAAGAGCGAGAGTTGAAGAAAAAAATTGAGGAACGGCAACGCGAGGCACAACAGCGGCAGCAGGAGGATCGCGAATTGCAGAAAAAGATTGAGGAACGAAAACGCGAAGCTGAACGAAAAGAATCGGTGCGGCGCGATGCCGAGCGGCAAAAAGTCATAGCCCAGGCAAAAAACGAACAGATTCGTGCGGAAAACGAGGCGCGACAGGCTACAGCTGAGGCGAGAAAACTGGAGGCTGAAGCTAGGGCAGCACGTGAGGCGGTGGCGAATACCCGCAGTGATGCTACCAGGCAGACGCAAGCCATGCAGAATGCAGTCACTCAAACCTCTAGCGGCAGGCAGAATGCGCAGTCATTGGTTGAACAGAATTATTGGAACGCCGTGGGGCAAAGGGTGAAAAGTTTCTGGAAATTGACTGAGGAACATAACTGGGAGGCCAGTTTATTGGCGCAGGTGGTTATAACAATCAATAAAGATGGTGATGTTGTTAATATTAAGTTTAACCAGCGATCGAAAGACCCACTTTTCGATCAGCTCCTCGAAAAGACGATCAAGAAAGCAACTCCTATGCCTCGTTTTCCAACACTTTTGCAACAGGAAACGACAGATGTATGGTTGCAATTCAGACCTGGTGACCTTGGCAAAATGTAAGAGATCGTGTATACATTGAGCGTTCAATCCTGTGATGAATAATCATAAAAAATTCTAACAACCGGTTATGATGCGTAAAATAAATTTTGCAACGATCCTGGCCCTAGTTGCATGCGTTCTTTCCTGTTTTATAGCGAAAGAATGTATGGCAGAACGCGAATATATCGATATCACCGCCTCCGATGTTCGTAAAATCGTAGTTGCGGTACCCACTTTCACTGGGAATGCTGGGGTGCAAGGCTCAGCTGTTTCTCAGTTGTTAACCAAAGGATTTGAATTGCATGGTTTTATCAGCGTCATCAATTCCAGCCGTTATGGCGGCGGCAAGGAAGCTGATTGGAAGACACTGGGTGCTGATTATGTGGTTATGGGACAGGTCAGCAGCGATCCAGCAGGTTTGATGATCGAAGGACAGATACTGGATGTTGCCAGCAATAAGTTGCTGGCAGGTCGTCGATTCAAGGGATCTGTGGTGCAACAGGAAGACATTATTTTACGACTCTGTGATGGCTTGATTGAGGACTTTACCGGGGAGATGGGAGTCGCTCGAACCTCGATGGCCTATATCTCCGATGCCACTGGCAAAAAAGAAGTGTATGTCTCAGATATTCTTGGTAGACATCCGCGGCAGGTGACACAGCATCGCGCACTCTGCGTTTCTCCTCGTTTTACTCCCGATGGCAATTTCCTTGCTTATTCAACCTATCACAACGGCAATCAAGATTTGTATATTACTGATCTGCGACAGAATTCTTCAACCAGTGCTCTCTCTCGGCGTAAGGGTTTGAACATGGCGCCTGCCTTTTCAGCTGATGGTAAGACAATGGTTGCTACCCTAAGCAAAGGGGGGACCCCTGATCTCTATCTTCTAGATCGGCAGGGTGAAATTGTTGAACAGTTGACCTCCCACGCAGGCATTAATGTCTCTCCTTCATTTTCTCCAGATAGGCAGTCGATGGCCTTTGTTTCTGATCGGAGCGGCAAACCTAATGTTTACGTGATGAATATGGGCAACCGTCAGGCGCAACGTTTGACCTTTAAATGCACGGAAAACAGTGAACCAGCCTGGTCGCCGAAAGGTGATGAAATCGCTTTCACAGGCCTGATGGGAGGGGCGTCTCAGCTTTTTGTCATGGATCGCAATGGCGGCAATGTGCGGCAATTGACCTCAGGTGGGGGAAATATTGAATCGCCGACTTGGTCTCCTGATGGCCGCTTGCTTGCTGTAGCAAGGAAAAGTGGCGGCAGGTCGGAACTTTGTCTGATCAGTAAAGCCGGCAAGGATATTCGTGTTCTTTTTGCGATGAAGGGCAACCAGTCCTATCCTCAGTGGTCCAATCGTTTGCCTTGATGATTGTTTGGTGGTTATGCCAAACGATCACTGATAATTTTATCATTAAGATGAATACTACGAATTAGTGTATCCATTTTTTGAATGGTATCTGATAAAGAAGGAGTACGTATATATGAAGACCATGAGAAAACTTGTCGTGGCCAGTTGTTCGGTACTGTTGTTGACGCAATGCGCATCGCAGGATGAAATTCGCGATTTGCAATATCAACTTCGAACCGTTAATCAGAAAGTTGAAGATGTGAAGACTAATGCTGTTAACCCGATGCAAAAGCGTCAGGCCAGCTCTGTTAGTAAAATTGATCAGGTCGAAGATGAGACCCAGCGAATAAAATCGACCATCGAGGAATCGTCGTCTCAAAGCAATCAGTTCCGTGAACAGACAAAGGAGAATATTGCCAATTTGCAGAAGGCAGTTGAATCCATCCGCAATAGTAATGAGGCTAAACTGGCTGAATTAAATCAAAAAATTGCCGTTTTGGACGAGAAAATAACCCAGGTCGGGGATAATTTTGGAAAGGTTCAACAGTCACGCATCAGCGAGGCCGAAAAACGTGCCCAAGAAGCTGCAAAAAAGGCTGAAGAAGCCAAACAACGTGCCGCCGCTGCCTCTTCCAGTGCCACTGCTGCTACCAGCGCAACTGCCTCAGCCGCAAGTTCAACGGCCGGGGGGGTAAAAATAAATCCCAATAACAAAAAGACTAAGGTTACGGCCGTCCCGGCGGTTGTTGAGACGACACCTGCATCCAAAAAGAACGTGGAACAGCCGGTAGTGCAGTCTAAACCCAATGCACAGCAACCTGTTGTCGCGACCGCACAGAAAAATACAGACAGCGGTCCTCCAGCCGCCGCTTCCGATCCTTTTTCTCAGGGAATGAATCAATATAAAGGAAAGAACTACAAAGAAGCGTACAAGTCTTTTGAACAGACTCTCTCTGCCAATCCCAAAGGTGCCCAAGCCGCAAAGACGCTGTTCTACATGGGAGAATGTCTTTACAATCAGGGGGAATATGATCTTGCCATTCTTGATTACCAAAAAGTAATTTCCAACCATGGGTCGGATGCCCTTGCTCCCAACGCCCTCCTAAAGCAGGGAATGTCGTTTGAGAAACTGACAGATCATGAAACGGCCAAGATCATCTATAAAAAATTGATCAGCGATCATGGCAGCAGCGCAGAAGCCACTCAGGCCAAGGAACGATTAGGGAAATTATAAGAGCAACTCTTTTGAGGGGGCAAAAAAAGAAGAGACTCGATCTTCTGCTCGTTGAAAGGGCACTTGCGGAAACTGTCGAGCTGGCGCGTGGATTGATAGGTTCCGGCAGTGTTTTTGTCGATGACCGGGTCAGTGACAAAGCGGGCCATCTCATCAACGTAGATTGTTTGATATCGGTTAAAAACACCCGTCGTTTTGTTAGTCGAGGCGGTGATAAACTTGAAGCTGGTCTGCAGAACTTGCATATCGATCCGCAAGGGTGCATTTGTGCTGACATCGGATGCTCTACCGGTGGTTTCACCGATTGCCTGCTGCAATACGGGGCGAGAAAGGTCTATAGTATTGATGTCGGATACGGTTTGCTTGACTGGAGACTGCGGCAGGATGAAAGAGTGGTTGTTCTTGAACGCACCAATGCCCGCTACCTGTCAGCGGACCATATTCCTGAATACATCGATTTGGCTGTGATAGACGCCTCGTTTATTTCTCTGGAACCGCTTCTTGCCCCTTTGCTCCGTTTTTTTCATAGTGCTATCCGAATCTTGGCCCTCGTGAAACCACAGTTTCAACTACCACGGGATAAGATCGGGCCAGGTGGCATTGTCTGTGATGAGGCTTTGCATCAGCAGGCCTTGACCATGGTTCAGCAGTTTGGCCTTGACCTTGGTTTGCAATGCGCTGGGGTCGTTGCCTCTCCGGTTCGGGGAATGAAAGGCAATCAGGAATTCTTCATGTTGTTATCCGGTTCTTCTTGTGTGAAGAGTGACGGAATGAAAAATCTGGGACAAGGAGATTGTGATGAAGTTTCGGAAAATTCGTAAAAGTATATCGTTAACTGTCTTGGCGTCTGCTTGCGTTATCGCCTCCGCCTTTGCCGGTGAATATATGAGTGTCGTTAAAGATGGCATTAATTTGCGTTCAGGTCCAGATGTTAAAAAAGAGGTTCTTTATCAATTACCTGCTGGCTATCCGCTTGAAGTTATTGAGCGGAAGGGACAGTGGTTGAAAGTTAGCGACTTCGAAGGAGACAAAGGCTGGATCCAAGAATCGATGGTCAACAAAACGCCGCATGTTATTGTTAAAGTGAAAGAATGCAAAGTCCGCAGCGGTCCCGGAAACAAAGAAAAAGTAGTGGGCAGTGGTGTTCGAGAAGTTATTTTTACTAAGGTCGATCAGAAGGGTGACTGGATTAAAATCTCACATCCGGATCTCAACGGCTGGATTCAGAAAGATCTTGTCTGGCCTTAAGGCATTGTTGCCAGGTGTTCTCGTTAGCTTTTGGTATCGCATTCGCAAAATCACGGCAGCCCTTCTCACTCTGACTGCTCAGCGAGATACCAACTAAAACAGTTTTGTCTGGTCATTTTTGACAGGAAATAGTCAAAATAACCGCATCAGGAAACCCATAGCGGGCTTGGTATCATTGCGGCCCCCGCTTTTTAACCGTCAGAGATGGGCATCGATCGGGAGTGCTTTGCGCTAGCTCCTCCCCAAAGGCTTGGCCTGTTTCAGGCAAGCCCTCTATCTGGGCATCAGCCCCGGAGACCAAAGAAGACTCTCCTCCAGTCATTACTCGGTCGGCGACAGATGTTGTTTCGGATGATGACTTATTCTTTGTTCGCGTGCAACCGCGTCCTTTTTTGTCCTATCTGATCAGTTCGATCTCATTTGAAGACACTTCTGAAGGCATCTGCAAAATAGGTTTTTCGCAAAATTCAATTTTTACTTTATATCTTCCGGCAGGCAGCTTAGGCGGAAGAGATGCGTAAAGAAATCGGGACGACTTGTGATCGCTGATCATGATGCAGCTAGATTTGTTCCTGGTTTGTATTTGTAATAGGGCGATTGGTTGCTCTGAGTCAGAGGAGCTATATATATGAGCCGTTGGGCGTATACCGAACCCAAATGTGCTGATCCCCGAGAGAGAGAGTTTGATTTTTTCTCCAAGGCCATAGCGATCGAAATCTGTAGAAAGCAAGATGTGTCGATTGTCATCTGGCTCTTTGTTTTTGGTTCCTGATGTTGCCGCTTCCCAAAAGCGCGGGCGACCGGCGTCAAGATGAATAGTCTTGCCGCCATAATGGCCCACTCCGCAACAGTTTTTTGCTCGCACCGTCTCCCACAGTTCTTTGCCGTCGACACCTTCTAGCCAGAAATCAAGGGCCATGCCATCTATGTGCGTGCTGGTCTTGGCAGCATTGGCGCCTTTCTCACGGATCTTGTTATTGTAGTCCGGACTGCGGTATCCCGATTCGATAGCAATCATTTTGCCGGGTGCGACATGATCGGAAAAGTAACTGAGCATGAAAAGTAACCGGGGGGAAATATGTTCACCTTTCTCTTCGGTTGGAAAGCCGAAAACCCGGTCCACCTCATCAAAAGCCCTTTCATTGAACGATCCATCCCGATTGAGCAGATGTACTCTGGCTTCTTGTTCATTACGCAGGTTTTTTAAGTGAAGAGTACCGCTCCCCATCAGAAAAAAGCGATCTGTTGGCTGACTTGCTGCACATTGCCAGAAAAAAAATGATGTAACAACTGTAAGAAAAACGGCAAGCATGGAACGGTGTATGAATTTTGTGATCATTGTGTGCAGTCTTCAAGTTTATGTGATGCGTGCATTTATTGTTTAAAAAATTGTCCTCGACCAAGAGCAGCGTTCATGGAGTTTGCCTCATGAACGAGGCATTGGCTATTTACGCAGGTTGCGTTGTACCCACAATGTAACGAATAATGAAGGTCTGAACAGTTCGGTGAAAGTATCACAAACGATATAGTCTTGCCAATATCATATCGTTTGTGCCTTAGAAGTCTTCTAACCATCAGTGAAAAAGGAGGTTTTCCCAAAAGTCGTTTAGACTCCACACCAGGAGGCGTGCCGCATCTTTTTGTCATCACTGCATCTTTTTTGTTGCACTTAAGTGCGGCAAGCATCGGGCGATACTGACAAATTCACTCTGCCGGTATTTCCTGTTATATTTTTTTTCATATAATTTTAGTGGGATATGAAACAATCGTGTTTGTGTTCCATTCTGGCACTCAGAATGCAAATCTCTATCGTAAAATACAATTTAAGCAAATGAGCAGACACCCAGGAACCGGTAGATGACCAGAATAAATTTTGAGAGAGCACTGTTTCTCCTGCCGCTGATCATGGCCATCTTCCTGCCTGGCGATGCTTTGGCCCTGCAGGTGCATAGTGAACCCGAGGGTGTGTATGTGCACCAGATGGCGCACCTGTACTACATTTTCGCCCTCGGATATTTTTTTTGGGATATCAGGCGCACCTCCTTTACCGGTCGAGGCTGGCGTTATCTTCAACTGTTCTGCATCCTGATGACCTGCTGGAATATGATCGCCTTTGTCGGTCATCTGGCTGAAGCGTACCTTGATCCGCAAGTGCTTCAACAAACCGACTGCTATCTGCAGATACGGCTGCTCAGTCCGTTCACTCTCAATGAATACCTCTATTTTATCACCAAACTCGACCATCTGATCTATGTGCCCGCTCTGTTTTTTCTTTTTCTTGGGCTTCGGTCTTTTTACCTTGCAGCGGCCAAAACAACCGGCGAGGCCGGCCAATGAACGGTCTTCCCATGCTGCCGACGATTGTCGTCGATATTAGCGGGTCAGCCGCCAATATTTTCTTTTCCTTCCTTGCCTTATGGTACGCTTTCAAGCTGACCCGGCTCAAACCGGACAATTTTCTCTGGGGCTATCTCTTTTATGTGACCCTGGCTATCGCCGCTTTTGCCATCTCAAGAGCTGTTGGGCATATTGCCAAGGAATTCCTCTTTATTGCCGGAAAAGAAGATATCTGGCGGGTGATTGCCCCCTATTCGGGCGGGTTCAATACCCTATGCATGATTTCGGTAGCAGCCGTGATGATTTTCTACCACAAGGGTGTGCAGGCCTACGAGGCAATTGAGCAGGAAGCGGCAAAGCTGAAGCAATCCAAAAGACGTCTGACCGAGGCGGCGCTTGAACTGCAGGAGCTTAACGTGCATTTAGAGGACAAGGTTGGGGAACGGACCGCAGAGTTATCAAAATCGGAAAAAAAATTCCGTCATCTGTTCACTGCCTCCAAAGATATGGTGTTCTTTTCCGGCAATAACCAGGCCATTCTCGATATGAATGCCGCGGGTGCAGAAATGCTGGGGTATTCGCGGCACGAGATCTCGGCGCTCACCTTGGGCGATCTCTTTCAGCGCGAAGGCGAGAGGGCAGTCTATGTTAAAATGCTGGAGATAGACGGTTATATCCGCGACCTTGAGGCCGAATTCAAGAAAAAGGACGGCTTGGCCATTTCTGTCCTGATTTCGGCGACGGCCCTCTATGACGAGCAGGGTAAAATTGTCGGCTCCGAGGGCATTGCTAAAGATCTGACCTGGTTGAAAACCATGATGGTACAGCTGGTTTCGAGTGAGAAAATGGCCATTGTAGGCCAGATGGCGGCGGGTATCGCCCACGAAATCAACACGCCCCTGGGGATAATTTTAGGCTATGCCCAACTGATGATGGATGATTTTGACAAGGAATCGGAGAACCGCCAGAACTTGGAGGTGATTGAACGCCAGACCAAGGCCAGCCGCAAGATTGTTGCTGACCTACTCAAATATTCACGACAGTCTGGCAGTGCCCGGGAATCGGTCAATCTCAACGAAATTGTCGATGATGCCGTTGCCCTCACTGGGCACAGTCTTAATCTTAGTCATATTAAGGTTCTGCTGCATCAGACCAAGGACCTCCCGAGTATCGTGGGAGATCCTGAAAAACTGCGGCAGGTAATTGTTAATCTGATCAATAACGCGCATCATGCCATGGAAGGGCAGGGCGGGGGTGAACTGTTGCTCCGCACCGGCCATGATCCATTGGCCGCCAAGGTTAGGATTGAGGTCCAGGACAACGGCCACGGTATACCTGAGACCATCAAATCAAAGATTTTTGATCCCTTTTTCACCACTAAACCCGTGGGCAAAGGGACCGGTCTCGGCCTTTCCGTTTCGTATGGGATCATCCAGGAACACGGTGGAACCATTGAGATCGAGAGCCCCATTCCAGGATCCGAAAATAACCGGCTCCAGGGAACCTTGTTCCGGTTGATCTTCCCGGTGGCAAGGAAACAGCAGTTTTAAGAGTGTGATCGTTTTTACAACGTGTTTACAAGGAGAAAACAATGGCTGAAATTCTCTCATTGGATGATGTCCTCGATGCCACCATAATGGTCGGCAAGATCCTACGCAAAAAGGGGCATGTCGTTCACACCTTCACCGAGGAAGATGAAGCTATCGCCTTTGCGCGGCAGCATCCGGTCGACCTGGCGATCCTCGATATCAAACTGAAAAAGATGAGTGGCATCGAGGTGCTGGCCATTCTCAAGGAAGAAAATCCGGCCATGCGGGCGATCATGCTTACCGGCTACCCTACGGTGGAAACCGCCCGGGAGGCCATCAGCCTGGGGGCGGATGAGTACTGCGTCAAACCGATTGACCGGATGGAACTTGAAGAAAAGGTAGAGAAAGTTTTGACCGCTCAGCCCAGGCCGTAATAGGCCAATACTGTTGTTCGTGTATACTGACAACGACAAACCCAGGAGAGAAACGCTCATCGTGAAGACCTCGCAGTCCCGTGCACAGCAATTTTTGAGTGTGTACCAGAAAGTTACCCGCCTGACGTCCATGATGTTGGATCATCAGGAGGTAATGGAGACCATTGTGCGCAGTCTCCCGGAATTGTTAGCTATCGATGCTTGCACCATCAGGCTGCTGGATACCTCTATCCGTTCCTTTGTTCTGGGCGCGGCCCACGGGGTGTCGCTTGAGTATCTCTCACGGGAGGTGATCGACACCGATGCAACCATGGCTATGGTTCAATCCGGATATCCGGTTTTCAGCTCTCATGTCGACGAGGATCCTTTCCTGCCGTTCCGGAATGCTGCCCATCGCGAGGGAATCAAAAATGTTCTGACCTTGCCGATTATTTTTCAAGGCAAGCTTATCGGTATTATGCGTCTGCTGACCAGGACCGAGCGAAGATTCACCTCCGAAGAAATTTCCTTTGCCATGGCCTTGGCCGAACAGGCGGGGATAGCGATCACCCATGGCCGTATGTTCAAGGAGATGGGCACGCAGCTTGACTTTCTCCGGGAAATCCAGGCTCTTTCCACCCTGGTGAACTCAACTCTTGATTTAGACCTGATTCTTCGGACCATGGTCGAGCGGGTGGCCATCACCATGGGGGCCAAGGGGTGTACCCTGCGATTGCTCAATCCGGCCACTAACAAGCTGGAACTGGCCGCTGCCTTTGGTGTCTCCGTCGCATATCTGCAACGGGGAGGGGTGGAAAACGAAAGGAATATCCGGATGGTGCTCGCCGGTGAACCGGTGGCCATCTACGATATACGTCACGATCAACGGGTCGATTACCAGCAGCAGATGGTGGATGAGGGCATCGTCTCACTCCTGGCGGTGCCCTTGAAGGTCGATCAGGAGATCATCGGTGTCCTGCGGATTCTCACCGATGTGCCCCGGGTGTTCACCAGCACCGAGGTCCAGTTTGCGGTTACCCTGGCCGAGGTTGGCGGTACGGCTATCCGCAATGCACGAAATTATCGCAAGATCAATCTGCTGTTCGGGCAGATCGAAGAGCATGAACGATTTCTCAACGACATCATCAACAGCCTGCAGCATCAATTGTTGGTTTTTGATCGGAATCGGCGGGTGGTTCTAGCCAATCAGGTGTTTCTGGCCGCCATGGGTAAGGAAGAATCGGAGGTGTTGGGAATAAACTACGGCGACCTCTGCAACAGTGCCCCAGGAAACATCTCCTGCCCGGTAGATCAGATTTTTCAGGGGGAAAAGATGCTGCCGTTGATCCAGGCATACCGTTCTGGTGACCAGCAGCGTTGGTTCGAGCGGACGGCCTCACCCCTCTATGATGCCGAAGGCCAGGCCGAATATGTCATAGAAATTATTCGCGACATTACCAGTGAACAGTTGCTTGCAGAAGAAAAGGTCCAGCGCGGCAAGTTGCAGGGCATAGTGGAACTTGCCGGAACCGTTGCCCATGAAATTAACAGCCCTCTTTTTGCGGCCTTGGGAACAGCGCAACTGCTGGCAGAGGAAAGCAAACAGCCCGAAATGGTCGATGAATTGGGGATTATTATACGGAATCTGCAACAAATCAGTGCATTGACTAAAAAAATGACATCCATGACTGGCTTTACCAGCAAAGACTATGTGGGGGCGAGCAGGCTTTTGTCGTTTACGGACGAAAACAGATGAACCCCTCGATCGATAGAAGTGATGGGATGGGATTTTTTCAGGGAGCCGAAAATGACAAGGTCATCGGCTTGGTGCCCAACCGGTGTTGTGTCAGCAGATAAATGAACGGTTTTTAAAAAGGTGCCGCTCGATGGTTTTAGGGTGGGACGGTGCGAATGTAACAATAAACAGGAGGTACCTGGTATGAAAAAGAGGGTAGGGATCTTGCCATGGCTGTTCTCGGCAATGGTTATGCTTTTTGGTGTGCATGCGGTTGCCGCAACGGAACCCGGTGCAGCTGCGGGAGCTGGGCAGGCTGTAGCAGGGGCAACGACCGGGCTGACCATCAACATCGATAAGACCGAAATTAATAACGGCGGCGTCATCAAGGTCAGCGGCCAGGCACCGGCCGGCAAACCGGTTTATCTCGAAGTATGGGCAACGGATCACTCGGTACGGGCCAACCGGTTTGACAGTGAAAAAGACAAGGAAACCGGCAAGCGGCCCTATGTTTTCTACAGCACCAGCGAGATGCCGGCCTATTACAAAACCTTTGTGCCCAAGGAACTGCAGCCAAAGATCGATGCGGCCAAGAAAGATGGCAAAAAATGGAGCTATTCCGCGCTGCTCAAGGACCTCGGCGCGGATATTGCCTATTCTATTCCAGCCAAGGCCAAGATCGATCGTTATCAGTCAACCCTGATGGCCAGTGTCGTCGGCAGTCGGGGGGACTTGCTTCCGGTTATGGACGAGAAAGAAAACAAGAAGCGTTCCATGCAACTGGTGAAAGCGCGTTTCCAAAGCATCGATAAGGTGGTTGCAGCACTCGTTGAGGTTAAACCCGACGGTTCCTTTACCGCTGACATCAAAATCCGTGATGGACTGGCACCTGGCAAGTACAAGATCGTGGCGGTGGTCGACAAAAAGGTGATGAGTGAAGCCAAAACCTTTGAAAATAAAATTGCTTTTCCCACGGTGTATCTGGAGAATGCCGGGACGAGCATGAACCTGATCTACCCCTTTGTGCTCTCTCTGGCGGTTTCCATATTTGGTGTGCTCATGGGCGCAGGCGGCGGTTTTATCATGAACCCGCTGCTTCTGGCACTCTTTCCGGCACTGCCCCATACCATTGTAGCTGGTACCGTTACCCCTACCGTGCTTTTCTCACAGGGCAGTGGTATCTTTAACTATTCCAAGATCAAGTTCATCAGCTGGAAACTCGGCAGCGGCATTGGTTGCGCCATGTTGCTGGGAGCGTTTATCGGCCCTAAACTGACTGAAATGATCACCCTTGATCAGTTCAAGTTTGCCTTTGGTTGGATTCTTCTGATTCTGGCGGCACTGATGCTCTGGCAGACGACTCCTGGGTATCTGGCCAAGAACAAGAAGGAGCAGTCGATTCTTAAAGAGTTCAAAAAACGGGCTGAAGAATCCGCTCAAGGGAAAAATTAAGGAATAGGTTAAGGAGAAATCCGTTATGAAAGTTGATTTTTGGGGACAAGAATTTGAAGTTAATATGGTGGTCGGTTGTATCGGCGGTTTCTTAATAGCCGTCTTGTCATCAATGTTTGGGTTCGGCGGTGGTCCGTTTATGGTGCCGCTCATGACTGTGGCCCTGCGGCTGCCCATGTACCTGGTGGTCGGTAGTTCGCTGTTGGCAATTTTTTTCAGCACTTCGGTCAGCACGATACGCCATTATCAGTTCGGCAATTTCGACCTGATTTTTTTTCTGGCCATGTTTCCGGCTGCCCTGCTCGGTGGCTATATCGGGCCACAGATTGCCAAACGGGTCAGCCCGTTGGTGGTGAAGCGGGTTGCCTGCTTCGGGTTGGTTGTGCTGGCTCTTAATCTGCTTGGGGTGTATTGATACTGTTTGCCGTATCAAGAGGGGCCACCTCCTGATACGGCATCTCTTCTGTACGCTCTACGTTGCTACCGAACACGGCCCGACGGGGCCTTGCTCAAATGCCAGGTACCTTGGTCGGTGGGCAACCTGAAAAGAGTGGTTTGAGCCGATCCCTAGGTCTTCACACAAAAAGGAAAGAACATGAAAGAGACCAAATACAGTATCTGCGGGATGTGCGCTGTTCGCTGTCCGATCGCCGTGCAGGTTGAAGGCGGCAAGCCGGTCTGGATCGAAGGCAACAGCCATGACGGGGGCATGGGCCGAAGTCTTTGTGCCAAGGGCGGGGCGGCCTTTGCCCAGCGTCTGGATCGGCAGCGGCCCTTGGCCCCGCTCCTGCGCATGGGCAAACGAGGGGAAGGCCAGTGGCGGGAAGCCTCCTGGGAAGAGGCCTTCGAATACATCACCAGTCGGCTCAAACCCATCCTGGCCGAGCATGGCGGTCGCGCAATCATGTTCTCCGACCGAGGCGGTCCGTTTGCCGACCTGCGCCAAGCCTTTGTCAAGGCCCTGGGGTCGCCCAACTATAGCAATCACGACTGCACCTGCGGCCGCAATGTCCACCATGCCTCCAAATCAGTCTATGGCCTGGGTCGCAAGGATTTTGCCTACGATTACGAGAACACTCGCCATGTCGTTCTTTTCGGTCGCAATATCACCGAATCTCTGAAGGTAAAAGAGGTCAAGAGCTTTCTCAAAGGGATAAAAAAAGGGGCGCATGTCACCTATATCGATCCGCGGGCCTCGATCACCGCCGGTAAGGCCAGCCGCTACTGGCAGATTAAGCCAGGTACCGATTATGCCTTGCTGCTGGGGATTGCCCATTGCCTGATCGAAAACAACTGGTTTGACCAGGATTTTGTCGCCCGATACGTTACCGGCCTCCCGGAATTTAAGTCCTTCCTCGCTCCCTATACCCTGGAGTGGGCAGCGGCGCAAACCGGTATCCCGGCTGAAGACATTCTGGCCTTCTGCAAGGAAATCAATGAAGACCGGCCTAAGGTCATCTTTCATCCGGGTTGGATGCTTTCCCGGTATCGTGATTCCTATTACGCCTCCCGGATCATCCACATCCTCAACGCCCTCATGGGCAGTATCGAGATGCCTGGGGGTCTGTTCTACCCCAAAGGGCCCAAGGATGCGGGTAAAAAAGGCCTGAAAAGTCTGGCGGCCCTGGTGCCGGCAGTCAACGAAGAGCGGGCGGACGGCTGCGGCACCCGCTACCCCCAATGGGACAAGGGCGCCGGCATGCTCCAGACCGCCTATGCGGCCATTGATAGCGGCATTCCCTATCCGGTCAAGGCCTACTTCATCCACCGCCATAATCCCCTGATTGCCCTGCCCGATCCTAAGGAGCAGCAGCGCATCCTCGATAAACTCGATCTGATCGTGGCCGTTGACGTCCATTTCAGCGAGTCAGCCTGGTTTGCCGATGTCATCCTGCCGGAGAACACCTTTCTCGAGCGGGACGACATCCTTCGTACGGAAAAGGGGCTCAAACCCGGTTTCGGGCGGCGGCAGCAGTGCGTCAAACCGCTCAATAACACCCGCGCTGGCTGGGAAATCTATCTGGAACTGGCTAAACGTCTGGGCAAGGGGGATCTTTTTCCCTTCCAATCCATTGAGGATATCTGGCAGTATCAGTTGCAGGACACCGGGCTGACCCTAGCCGACTTTGATGCCAAGGGCTTTGTCAAGCTGAGCGACAAGGCCATCTGGTTCGATCGCGACCAACTCAAATTCGGCACCGAGTCAGGAAAAATTGAACTCGTCAACACGCAATGGGAGGCCATGGGCGTGGCCTCGCTGCCTGCCTATGTTGCCCCGGTTGAGCCGCCCGAGGGCAGTTTCCGTCTGTTGTTCGGCCGTTGCGGCTACCAGGCCCATGGCCAGCATCAGAACAACCCCATTCTTGCCGAGTTGCTGGATGTCAACGTCTTGTGGATCAACACCAAGGCGGCTAAGCAGTTGGGAATCAAAGATGGCGACCAGGTGGTGGTGAGCGGCGGCGATGCCCAGGGCACCATTGCTGCCCGGGTCACCGACCTGATCCATCCCCAGGCAGTCTTCATGCTCCACGGTTTCGGCACCGATGTCCGCGTTAAAAAACGTTCTTTTGGCAAGGGACTGGCAGACCATATTTTCATGCAGGGCAAATTGAAACAATGGGATCAGGCCGGAGGCGGCCTCAATCTGGCGGAGAGTTTCGTCACTGTCGCTCCGGCAGTACCGCAGGAGAAAACAAGATGAGCAAATATATCGTTACCCAGAATGTGGCCGACTGTATTGGTTGCCGGGCCTGCGAGGTGCATTGCAAGGACAAGAACAACAGCGGCCCTGGTGCTTTTTACTGCCGGATGATTGAGGTGAGTGCAACGGCGGCACCTCTGCCCAAAATCGATTTCGTCTACCTCTCCTGTTTCCACTGTGAACAACCCTGGTGCGTCGATGTCTGCCCCACCGGGGCTATGCGGCGTCGGGAAAAGGACGGAATCGTTTTTGTGGAAGAGAGTGCCTGCGTCGGCTGCAAGGCCTGTATCACCGCTTGCCCCTGGACCGTGCCCCAATGGAATCCGGAGACCGGCAAGGTGGGTAAATGCGACCTGTGCAAGGACCGGATCGATGCAGGTCTGGAACCGGCCTGCGTCACCAAATGCACCACCGGCTGCCTGACCTTCACCACTCCGGCTGCTGCCTCTGAGGTTGCTCGGCAGACCTTTGCCGAACAGTTGCTGCATAACCGACGCTGAGAGGAGTTGGGCGCATGGCGACTTCTATTCCCCAGGAATATCTGGGCATTATTCTCCTGCTCATCGTTGGTGTGCTCTTTGGGGTGCTGACGCTTTTTGTTGGGCGGTTTTTCCGCCTGAGCCGGCCCTACCCGGAGAAGCTGATAGCCTACGAATCCGGCAACGAACCAACCGAAGCACCGCGCATGCGCTTTTCGGTGAAATTCTACCAGATCGCTATTCTCTTCGTAATCTTTGACGTCGAGGCTATTTATCTCTATCCTTGGGCGGTGAGCTCAAGCCGTCTCGGCCTCTTTGCCCTGGTGGAGATGCTGTTGTTTATTTTTCTGCTCTTGGTCGGCTATGTCTATGCCTGGAAAAAAGGGGTGTTGCAATGGGAGAAATAAACGCGCCAATAGTGGCGTTGGAAGAAGGGGTTCGCCTGATTCCAGGGGCTAACGCCCTTCTGGGGCCACTCAATAAACTGGTCAACTGGGGCCGGGCCGGCTCGATCTGGCCGGTCACCTTTGGTCTGGCCTGCTGCGCCATTGAGATGATGGATGCCGGGGCCTCGACTAACGATCTCGACCGGTTCGGCATCCTCTTCCGCGCCAGTCCACGGCAGGCCGACTGCATGGTCGTAGCCGGCACCCTGAGTAAGAAGATGGCCCCGGTGTTGCGTCGGGTCTATGACCAGATGCCCGAGCCCCGCTATGTGCTGGCCATGGGCAGTTGCGCCTGCAGTGGCGGCATCTTCGATACCTACGCCGTCACGCAAGGGGTGGATCAGATTATTCCGGTGGATGTCTATGTCCCTGGCTGCCCGCCCCGGCCCGAGGCCTTGATGGAAGGGTTCATCAAGTTACAGGAAAAGATCAGCAAGGAGCAGTTCCGATGGAGCCAATGGCGATAGCCGATTGCCTGCGGGCGCAGTTTCCGGGCGAAATCCTGCACACGCAAACCTTTCAGGGACAGACGGCGGTGCTCATCCGTCCCGGCCGGGTGGTGGAAATCTTGCGCTGGCTCCGCGATACCCCCGATCTGCGCATGAATCATCTGCGTTCGCTCTGCGGGGTCGACAATGCCCGGAGAAAGGATACCAGCGTAAGCCCTTTTGAGGTGGTGTATCATCTCACTTCCATCCCCTTGCGCCATGAGATTCGCATTCGGGCCCAGGTTGCCGGTGAGGACCCTTGCATCGATTCGGTGGTGGGCCTGTGGACCGGGGCAAACTGGCTGGAGCGGGAGACCTATGACTTGATGGGCATCCGTTTCAACGGCCATCCCGATCTGCGCCGGATTCTGCTGCCCGAGGACTGGCAGGGCCATCCCCTGCGCAAGGAGTATCCGCTCAAGGGGCGTGAGGAGTGGGCCGGAATGACCGAACTGCTGGACCGGGTCAAGGAGTTGGACCGCTTCGGTTTTGATCCGGCGGCGCATCCTCGCCCCCAGGTCGGCCCCAAACCGGAGAAGCAGCCATGACCGCATCGATCAAACAAACCCTGGAATGTCCGGTGGCTGAAGGTGAAGGTGAGCACTATTCCCTGCGCATGGGGCCGCAACATCCGGCCACCCACGGTGTGCTCCGGGTCGACCTTGAGCTGGACGGCGAAACCATTATCGAGTGCACCCCCCAGGTCGGCTACCTCCATCGCGGCTTTGAAAAACTGGCGGAGAACCGCACCTATAGCCAGGCCCTGATCCTCACGGACCGGCTCGACTACATCGCGGCCATGGCCAACAACGTCGGCTACTGCCTGGCAGTGGAGCGGCTGCTCGCCATTTCGGTGCCGCGGCGCGCCCAATACATCCGCACCATCGTGTGCGAGATGTCGCGTCTGGCCTCGCATCTATTGTGGCTCGCCACCCATGCCCTGGATATCGGGGCCATGACCGTTTTTCTCTACTGTTTCCGTGAACGCGAGATTCTGCTCGATCTGTTCGAGGAGTTGTGCGGCGCTCGTCTTACCTTCTCCTACCCCCGGATCGGCGGGGTGCGCCAGGATGTGACCACGGCCTTTGTCGACGAATTGCAGCGCTTCCTCTATATCTTTCCGTCCAAGATTGCTGAATACGAAACCCTGATCGACACCAACCGCATCTGGCTTAAGCGTACCGTCGGTGTCGGCGTGGTTTCCGGCGAAGAGGCCCTGTCCCTGGGGCTGACCGGCGCCTGTCTGCGTGCCTCTGGCGTTGATTATGATCTGCGCAAGCACCAGCCCTACGATGCCTACGATCAGGTGGAGTTTGAGGTGCCGCTGGGCAGCGACGGCGACATCTATGCCCGCTACCGCTGCCGCATGGAAGAGATGCACCAGTCCGTACGCATCATCCAGCAGTGCCTCGATCAACTGCCTCCCGGCCCGATTATCGGTCCTGATGCCCCGGATCTACTCATGCCCAACAAGGCCTCGGCCCGGATGGAGGCTGATAGCAGCCGCTACGGCACCGGCCTGATCCGTCTGATCCGGGATCGTAATTGTTACCTCGAAGGCGAAATCTATGTGGCCACCGAGGTGCCCAAGGGTGAGCTCGGCTTTTACTTTATCTCCGACGGCAGCAGTCGCCCCTACCGGATGCATATCCGTTCGCCCTCCTTTATCCATATCGGGGCCTTGGCAGCGATTGCCAAGGGGGAGATGGTTGCCGATTTGATTGCCAATATCGGCAGCCTGGATGTGGTCCTGGGAGAATCAGACCGATGAAACCCAGGCCCCGGCTGTTCGCAGACTAAAGGATTGCTATGCACATTATCATCATCCTCATCGAAATCCTGGCTCTGTTTGCCCTGGTCATGCTCCATGTGGCCTATGCGACCTATTTCGAACGCAAGATCATCGGCCACATGCAGGTGCGCCTGGGGCCGATGCGGGTCGGCTGGCACGGTCTGCTCCAACCCATTGCCGACGGCATCAAGTCTTTTTTCAAGGAAGATATCATCCCTGCCGGTGCCGATCGGCCGACTTTTGTCGCGGCCCCGATCATCTGCCTGGTAGCCATGCTGACCTCGCTGGCGGTACTGCCCTTTGCCAAGGGCTGGGTCCTGGCCGATATCGACATCGGCCTGCTGTTCATCTTTGCCATGAGTTCGCTCGCCAGTTATGGGGTGGTCTTGGCCGGCTGGGCCTCAAACTCAAAATTCAGCTTCCTCGGCGGCCTGCGCTCCATGGCCCAGGTCATCAGTTATGAGATTGCTATGGGCCTGAGCCTGGTGGGGGTGATGCTGCTGTCCGGCTCGCTCAACCTCAGCCGGATAGTCGAGGCCCAGGGCGACTCCATTCTCGGTATGTATCTCCTGCCGCAGTGCCTGGGCTTTTTCGTCTTTTTTATCAGTATGCTGGCCGAGACCAACCGGGTGCCTTTTGACCTCCCCGAGGCCGAGACCGAGCTGGTGTCCGGCTACTGCACCGAATACAGCGGCATGCGCTACGCCATCTTCTTCATGGCCGAATATATCGGCATGATGGTCATGGCGTCCATCGGCACCATCTGCTTTCTCGGCGGCTGGAACGGGCCGTTTGCCGTGCCCTTTTTCCCACCGCTGTGGTTTGTGCTCAAGGTCTACCTGTTCCTGTTCCTCTTCATCTGGATCCGGGCCACCTTGCCGCGCTATCGCTACGATCAGTTGATGGATCTGGGCTGGAAGCTGTTGATTCCGCTAGCCCTGGTCAATCTCGTCCTTACCGCCTGCCTCAAGGCAATGATAGGGTAGAGGAGATACTGAGAAAAAAATGCAGATTCAATACAAACCCAAACGCACCTGGCTGGCCACCATCTTTCAAGTGGAGATTCTCCGGGGGATGGCCCTGACCCTGAAGCGGCTGTTCTCCCGGCCGATCACCCGCCAATATCCCGAAGAAAAACCGCAGATCAAGATCGGTTTTCGCGGTCAGCATGCGCTGGTCCGCGACCCAGCGACCGGCCTGACCAAATGCGTCGGCTGCATGCGCTGCGCCATGGTCTGCCCCTCGCGCTGTATCCGGATTCGGTCCCATAAGGAGAAAGAACAGTGGAATCGCCGTCTGATCGACGACTACCGCATCGAGGCCCTGCGCTGCGTCTACTGCGGCTACTGTGTGGAGGTGTGCCCGGTCAATGCCATTGTCCTCACCGAGGTCTTTGAATACGGTGCCTATGACCGGCAATCGATCTTTTTTAACATGGAACAACTGTTGACCAACTGGGATAGGTTTGCCGCCCAGATGGACCGGCCGGTTGCCGACTATGTCAATCCCTTCTGGCGACCGCGCGGCCTGGCCGAACACACCCTGCCTGTGGGCAAGCGGTTGGCGGTCGCGCCCGAGTGGAGCGGCGAACAGCAGGTGGTGGGCAGGAACTGGCGGCAGCACCACCAACCGGAGCCGTCTTGCAAGGAGGATGTCGATGTTTGATCAGCTATTTTTCGGCTACTGCGCCCTGATGATCATCATCAGCGGCATCCTGGCCATCAGTCTCCGCAATCCGGTCCACTGCGTACTCATGGTGCTGGTGCTGTTCTTCCACATGGCAGGGCTCTACCTGACCCTGCAGGCCGAGTTCCTGGCCGCGGTGCAGATCATCGTCTACGCCGGGGCCGTCCTGGTGCTCTATCTCTTTGTTCTCTTTCTGGTCAGTATCCGCCAGGAGCTGCACCTCGATGCCTTTATCCCCAACCCCTGGATTGGCCGGATCATAGCCGTCGGCCTGGGTGCAGGCCTGCTCTACGTTATCCCCGCCTTCACTTTGGGGGAAAAGGGGGCCTGGCCGCAGGCGGCAATCAAAGAGCTGACCCACACCAAGGCCCTGGGCCAGGAGCTGTTCACCACGGCGCTCCTGCCCTTTGAGATCGCCGGGCTTATCCTGCTGGTGGCTCTGATCGGCGGCTTGGTGCTGGCACGAAGGGAAGATACCGAACCATTGGAGAGCGAGGAAATACCGAATCCGGCGAGCGATGCGCATGGCAAGGGTCAGGAGGTGGCGTCGTGATTCCCCTCTCCTGGTACATGGCCCTGGCGGTTGTTTTGTTCTTTATCGGCGTTTGCGGTTTTCTCACCCGGAGAAACGTGATTGTCATGTTTCTCTCCATTGAGCTGATGCTCAACGGTGTCAACCTCAACCTGGTGGCGTTGAGCCATTTTCTCGAGAGCCTGCGCGGCCAGACCTTCACCTTTTTCATCATCACCGTGGCCGCAGCCGAGGCTGCCATCGGGCTCGGGATCGCCATTGCCCTGTATCGCAGCCGGCGCACCGTGCATGTCGACACTCTCAATCAACTGAAAGGATAAAAAATGCCGGCCTCTCTGCTTGCCATCCCCTTTCTGCCGCTGGCCTCCTTTGTCCTGACCTTGCTGTTGGGCAAACGCTGGGGTGTCCGGGCGCACTGGTTGCCGATCGTCACGGTCCTGCTCTCGTTTGCCTGCGCCCTGGCAGCCTTTTTCCGGGTTAGGTCCGGAGAGATCATTAACCAGGACCTTTATACCTGGATCCAGTCCGGCAACCTCACCGTCTCCGTGGGCTTTCTGGTCGATCAACTGACCGCAGTGATGCTGTTGGTGGTTACCAGCGTCAGTTCCCTGGTGCATATTTATTCAGTGGGTTACATGAAGGGGGAAGCGGGCTATTACCGCTTTTTTGCCTATTTGAGCCTCTTTACCTTTTCCATGCTCATGCTGGTGCTGGGTAATAATTTTCTCCAGCTCTTTTTCGGTTGGGAGGCGGTCGGCCTGTCTTCGTATCTGCTGATCGGCTTTTATTACGAGAAACAATCCGCTGCCGATGCCGGCAAAAAGGCCTTCATTGTCAACCGCTTCGGCGATTTTGGCTTTATTCTCGGCCTCTTTTTGATTTTCACCCAGATGGGCAGTCTCCATTATCACGAGGTCTTCAGCCGGGTGGGCGACCTGGCCGGAAAGACCATGCCCCTCTTCGGCAGTGAGATGCCGCTGGCCACGGTCATTGCTCTGTTGCTGTTCTGCGGGGCTATCGGCAAATCGGCCCAGATCCCGCTCCACGTCTGGCTGCCTGATGCCATGGAGGGGCCAACCCCGGTCAGCGCTCTGATCCATGCCGCCACCATGGTCACCGCCGGCGTCTTTTTAATTGCCCGCTGCAACCCTCTATTTGCTCTTTCGCCTTTGGCCTTGAATCTGATCACCGTGATGGGGGCCATGACCGCCCTGTTTGCCGCCACCATCGCCTTGGTGCAGACCGATATCAAGCGGGTGGTCGCCTATTCCACGGTCAGCCAGTTGGCCTACATGTTCATAGGCTGCGGGGTCGGGGCCTATTCCGCCGGGGTTTTTCACCTTTTCACCCATGCCTTTTTCAAGGCCCTGCTCTTTCTCGGCTGCGGTTCGGTGATTTTAAGCATGCACCACGAGCAGGATGTACGCTCCATGGGCGGCTTGAAACCCTATATGCCGATCACCTACTGGACCTTTCTCCTCGCCTCGCTCTCCATTTCCGGTGTCCCAGGACTGGCCGGATTCTTCAGCAAGGATGAGATTCTGCTCATGGCCTTCAATACCGAGTTGGCCAGCGGCAAACTGGCCTGGGCCATCGGGACCCTGGTCGCGTTTATGACCGCCTTCTATTCGTTTCGCCTCTTTTTTCTCATCTTCCACGGCGAGTTCCGCGGCACTGACCATCAGCGGCACCATCTTAAGGAATCCCCCCTGGTCATCACCATCCCCCTGATCGTGCTGGCTGTTGGGGCGGTGGCTGCGGGCTGGTTCGGCGTGCCGGGTATCCTCGGGGGGGATAATCACTGGGCCCATTTCCTCGCACCCGTGCTCGGCCATCCCCATGTCCATCTCTCCACGCTCACCGAGGGGTTGCTCATGGGGAGTTCCGTCTTGGCCGGCCTCTGCGGCATCGGCCTGGCGTTCTATCTCTACCGGCTCAAACCGCATCTGCCTGCGCTCCTGGCCACCCGGCTCGCCAGGGTGCACCGGTTGCTGGTCAACAAGTACTACATCGACGAACTCTACGGTTTTCTGATCATTCAACCGACCCTGGCCTTCAGCCGCAGGGTGCTGCTGCGCGTGGTCGATCTGGCCTGTATTGAGGGCGTGGTCAATGGCATCCCCCGCGCTATCGGCAGGCTGTCGGAGAAAATGCGGCAGGTCCAGGACGGTCAGGTCTCGCATTACCTGGCCTGGATGGGCGGTGGCGCCCTGGTGCTCCTTGTGGTCCTGCTGGTCAGAAATTAATCTGAAATCATCATTGCGGAAGCCTCATCCATGTCGATTCCCCTTCTTAGTACGCTGATTTTCTTCCCGATCCTCGGCGGACTCTCGCTGCTGATCGTACCCAGGCAGCAGGCCTCGTCTATCCGGCTGATGGCCCTGCTCATCAGTCTGATTGAGCTTGCCCTCTGCCTGCCGGTCGCCCTCCTTTTTGACAAGACCACCTATCGCATGCAGTTTCAGGAGTACCACCCCTGGATCAGGGCCCTGAACATCGACTATAGTCTGGGCATCGACGGGATCAGTATCCTCTTTCTCCTGCTGACCGCCCTGATCATCGTTCTCTCTATCCTGGTCTCCTGGGAGAGCATTACTACTAAGGTGCAGGAGTTCTTTGTGGCCCTGCTGCTCCTGGAAGGGGCGATGATGGGGGTCTTCTGCGCTACCGACTTTTTCCTCTTTTACATCTTTTGGGAGGCGATGCTGATTCCGATGTTTTTGATCATCGGCGTCTGGGGCGGCCCCAACCGGATCTATGCCACCGTAAAATTTTTCCTCTACACCCTGGTCGGCAGTCTGCTGATGCTGGTGGGTATCATCCTGCTCTACCTGAAAGGAGGCCAGACCTTTGATATTGTCAAACTGGCCGGTCAATCCTATCCCCTTAAACTGCAGTTGCTGCTCTTTTGGGCTTTTTTTGCTGCTTTTGCGGTCAAAGTGCCGATGTGGCCGGTGCACACCTGGCTGCCCGATGCCCACACCGAGGCCCCGGCGGCTGGTTCGGTCATTCTTGCCGCTGTACTGATCAAGATGGGGGCCTACGGTTTTCTCCGCTTCTCCCTGCCTATTCTGCCCGATGCCACCCAGCATATGCTGCTGCCGATGCTGGTGCTTTCGGTAATTGCCATCTTCTACGGGGCCATTATCTGCCTGGCTCAGACCGATCTCAAACGGTTGGTCGCCTATAGCTCGGTCAGCCACATGGGTTTTGTCACCCTGGGGCTCTTCGCCCTCAACCAGCACGGGCTCGAGGGCGGCATCCTCCAGATGCTCAATCACGGGGTGGTCACCGGCGCTCTGTTTCTCGCTATCGGTATGGTCTATGAACGCACCCACACCAGGGACATCGCGGCATACGGCGGCCTGGCGACGACCATGCCCCTTTTTGCCGGATTTTTCCTTCTTTTTACTCTGGCGGCGATCGGCCTGCCCGGAACCAACGGCTTTATCGGCGAATTTCTTATCCTGCTGGGCGGCTTCGAGCGCCTGCCCTGGACCGCGGTAGTCGCGTCTTCCGGGCTGATCCTCGGGGCCTGGTACATGCTCTGGCTCTACCAGCGTATCTTTTTCAACGAATTGAAGGAGGGGATGAACGGCCTGGCTGAGCTGAACCTGCGGGAGATTGTTACCCTGGTGCCGATGGTGCTGCTGATTTTCTGGATCGGCCTCTACCCCAACGCAGTGCTTAGCTTCCTCCACGTTTCGGTGGGCCACCTGCTTGACCAAGTGAATGGAATAGGGCTGGCTGGACCGGTTTTTCCGTTACACCCTTGAATGCTGCATGAATACAATTTCGCGATCTTAAAATTGGAGCAACCATGATCCCTACCGTGACGGTCAATTGGGCCGCCGTTGAACCCATCCTGCCAGAATTACTGTTGATCGGCATCGGTGTGCTGCTCGTCGGTCTTGATCTTTTTGCGCCCCGACAGCGACAGATCCTGCCCTGGTTGACCGTGGTCGGCTGCCTCACCGCCTTGGCCATGGTCTTGGGCTCGCGACCGTGCGTCGCTTTTGGCGGCATGTTGCTTACTGATGGTTTTGCCGTCTTTTTCAAGAGTATCTGTCTGGGCGGGGTCATCCTGACCACTTTGATGAGCGAGCATTTCCGCCGCATCATTGCAATGCACCAGGGCGAATATTACAGCCTGCTGGTCTTTTCTGCGGTGGGGATGCTGCTGATGGCCTCGGCCGGGGATCTGATGGTGTTGTATCTGGGATTAGAGCTGATGGCCCTGCCGGTGTACGCTCTGGTGGGATTGCACAAAAAGGAACACAGGACCAGCGAAGCAGCCATTAAATATTTCCTGATGGGTGGATTCGCCTCAGCCTTGCTGTTGTTCGGCATGTCGCTGGTGTACGGCCTGACCGGCACCACCGATATTGCCCGGATCGGCGAGTCGATCAATGCCCTGCATCTGACCGATAATCCGGCTCTGCTGGCGGCCCTGGCCCTGTTGCTTGCCGGTTTTTGTTTTAAGGTGGCCGTAGCTCCGTTCCATCTCTGGACCCCGGATGTCTACGAGGGCGCGCCCACCGTGGTTACCGCCTTTATGTCCGTCGGACCAAAAGCCGCGGGGTTTGCCATCTTCGGCCGGGTACTGTTTTTTGGTTTGCCGCAGCTCTACGATCACTGGGGTCCGGTGCTGGCGGTGCTGGCCCTGCTGACTATGGCCGTGGGTAATATCACTGCCCTCTGTCAGCGCAGCCTGAAAAGGATGCTGGCCTATTCGGCCATTGCCCATGCCGGTTATGCCCTGTTGGGTCTTCTGGCTGGGACCTCCGAGGGGATGGCCGCCACCATGGCGTATCTCTTCATCTATCTGTTCATGAACATGGGGGCCTTTGCCATCCTCATGCTCCTAGCCGCCCCCGGCCAACCCCATGAATCCATAGAAGACTGTAAGGGATTGGCTGCCAGAAGCCCGGTGGCTGCCACCCTGATGTTGATTTTCATGTTCTCGCTGACCGGTATTCCGCCGACCGCCGGTTTCATCGGTAAATTTTATCTTCTCAAAGCAGCGTTTGCTGCCGGTTACACCCTGACGGTGGTCGCTGCGGTCCTTTTCAGTGCCATTTCAGCCTATTTTTACCTGCGGGTGGTGCGCTTTATGTATATGAGCGATCCGCAACAGAACTCGTCCATCCCGTACTCAACCGGCATGGTCGTTGCCCTTGGTCTCTGCCTTGTCGGCGTAGTGGGCTTGGGTTTATTCCCGGGCGTTCTTCTCGATTGGACAACAAAAGCCCTGTTATGAATGCAGGTGCGTACGAAAAAGGAATTTTAACATCTCAGCTTGGTATTCCAGATCGGTCATGTACTTGCAGTTCATTGCCTGTGAAATATTAATGATCATAGAGCCTTTCCCACAAAACCCCACTCCTTGGAGGAGTATAATTTTGGGTCCATCCGCGGAGCTCGCCTCCGTTTCTGCTCACTTGGGGAATTGATTAAGCATCAAGAAACGTGACATCTAACTCTGGATGCTCCCCCTGTTTTTTTTGTTCACCAAGATAACTCACTTATTTTCCATCATATTTTCCGGTTGTGTGTCGGCCATCGGTTTGTCCATAATCTTGTCAGATTTCATATCTTTCATTGGCTGGTTCATCTTCTTTTTCGATTTCGTACCAGATATGGACTTTCCCGTTTTCTTCTTCGACCTCATGCCGGTTTTAGACTTATTCATCATCTTGTCCGATTTCAGATCTTTCATATCGGTCATCGGCTGGTTTCCCATATCATCCGAATATGTATCAGTCTTAGATCTATCTACGGGTGTATGATCTTTCCTATCCATTGCCGGTTTAGAGTATGCGACAACAGGTGTCAGAAACATCATCACGGCAAGTATCAACAAGTAGTGTTTTTTCATGACCATCCTCGTGTTAGGTTATAGGTGAATACTTTAGAAACTCGCGTTTCTTTAACTCTGCCTGAAATTTTAAAGTGTGCAGGTACACCTGCGGGATACCGCAGGGAATCAATCTGTTATTATTTAATAAACGTGCCCTTTGTCAATTGCGGAACGTCGTCGAGATAGGCATTGAGAATACGCACGGAGCCCTGTTTCCTGGTCATCCAATAAGCTCTTTGACCTTCACCGCTACCGCTTTTCCCAGTTTGCGCTGCTCTCCCCCTTCAAAATGAATCCCGTCCAACGGACTCGAAACGATCACCATCGACGTGTCCAGATAGGCACAGCCCAACTCCTTAGCCACCCGTCCATAGTGTTTAGAAAATTCCTGCGATTTGCTTCCTGCGTCTTTAAACATCTCCGCATATTCTGTGAGGACCCCTGTCGGTGGAGGCGCTAGAAGCAACACCTGCGGCCCTAGCCCCCCTCGCCCCGATTGACTCCCCTGTACCACACGCACCAGCACACCCGCGCCTTGCGCAATATCAGACGCCGAAAGACGGAACTGCTTCTTGAGATCATTCGTTCCCAACAGAATTATTACTAAATCCAACGGCCGATGAGATTCCAGGCATGGAATCAGATACTCGCGTCCATTCCTGTAGCCTTCAGTGGGATCGTCCCACACGGTTGTTCGACCACCCAAGCCTTCTTCGAGCACTTCGTAATCGCGTCCCAACGTTTGGCCCAAAACGCGCGGCCAGCGCGTCTCTGCATCAAAACGATCTTGTGTAACGGGATCGTAGCCCCATGTGTTCGAATCGCCATAACATAGGATATGCTTCATCACGGTTCTCCTCTATAACAATGAATAATCGCTTGTCTATCGGTTAAATAACCGACTGGCCGAGAGGCTTGCCTACATTTCAGAACGCTGCTATTTCCAATCCAGTTTATTGCCAAGTAAGGCTTTGTGCCGGATTGAGCTGTAAATCGTACAGTGACCTTCTGTTTTTTTTCGAAAAAGTGCAGATGGGAAAAGCTATTCAGGAAGCTGTGTCTTGAATTGCAAAGTGGTCAGTGTAAGCGTCTTAGTGTCCCCGTCCTCGATCCAATCATTGAAGGTCGCGATATACTCGGCGTTGTGATTCGTGTTCGACCCTAAGTAGCGAGCGCTGCTGACCCGAATCGAAGCCAGGTGCCAGCCGTCGCCANCCCCCCCGTCGTTGTGGATGGTGATCGAAGAGAGCATCCCTAGGTTGGCGCTCGGAATGGTCACATAGTCGGTGTTTCCCTGCTCCATCCGCCCGCTATAGTAACCCGGATGAATTTCACCCGTATTCACTGTGATTGTTGCTTGACCACGGCTACCGTTCAAGGTGAAGGTCAGGTCGCCGTCCGTCCCAGCTCCATACACGTCGCTCGTCACGATCTCAAGCCCGTACGCCTCGTTCGCCGCTTGGAACGGATTGTCATCTCGAGTCGCGAGGCGAATTTCCGGATGTTGACTCACGACCACTAGTAGGTCGTCGATGAAGGACGGATCGAGATCATGATGAATCGGATCGAAGAAGGCGTCGGGAATTATACCATCGACCCCTCTGTTGATGAATGAATGCTCAGATTTTGGAGAATTCAGGACATAGACATAAGTGACTGATTTGGGAAATCCTTTACTGGCGCGATTGAAGGCGGCGAGATCGATGGCCCGCGGCAGATGGAATCCGGGCCCGACGCTGCCGTCACCATAGCCGATGTTGCCGAAGTAACCATGGTCGAAGAAAAACTGGTTGGTGACATTCGCGTCGTCCTCCTCGTCAATCATTACACCCTCCCGCGCCCCGAGTTGGTCGAGGATGTTGTCAAAGAGGGCGCCGTCGGAGCGCTCGGCGACGCTGAGAATAACATTCACATTCACGCCGTCAAAATTGAGGTGGGTATGAACGGAATCGAGGATTTTCTGGCCGTTCTCTGCCATCGCGACGGAAGATTTGATGTCAAACACAATCAACGCAAGGTTCGGATAAGCAATCGCCAGCTGGTGAATCCCGTCGAGGTATTGATCGAGGGTCGGGGGGACATCGGGAGTAGTCAGGTGGAGGTCGTGATACACTACAATCCCGGTTGGGTTCGGGGTAAACGGTGTTTGGGCCAGGTGGGAGCCGGAGGGCAGAACCATAAGATCCGGTTCAAGGGCGTTGGCACCATGTTTCAGAGCCAGCTCTGCTTCCTGAAGCGTGTTGGTATTATGAGCGACCACATAGAACGGCCGCGGGGAGGCACCGTTGAGAGGTGTATTCTCCGCCCAGGCTAAGCCGGTCGCGAGTGCGAGAAAGCCAAGCATCATAACCAACGCAACGCCCTGTCTCCGTCGGTGATGAACCGGCGGACGCGTGTTCGGATTGTCTGCGGGGGCTGGGATTACGCTGTGCCTGCAGGCGGCGGATAGCCACGATGGGCTGGACAACGGCAAATACCTCCAAAATTGGAACGATCTTATCGTGAATTAAATTTCTTCTACAGGCTCAACGGTGAAATAGCCGGCCGGCCGAGTTGACACCTTTGAAAAAACGCGGGCAATTCCAGTCCCATTAACTTGATAATAAAGCCACCTTAGCTCCCAACGGCCCACTGTCGCGTTCGAATGGGAGAGAAGACGCAAAACCTCATACGCAAAGGCGGCCCCCTCATACGATTTTACACCCAACAGCACAAACATTACTGTGGAATCGACCCGCACACCAACAAAATGTACCTGCGTATTCTCACCACGAAGGAGTAGCGATGCTTCATCGCAACATAAAAACTGAGCCGGAAACCTTCCTGCAAGTAATTCATCAGTTCCGCGACGACATGGTCATCAGTGCCGAGTGATGTTCTCCTGATACTAGCTGGCCGATCTCTGGAAAGTCTCACCCAACCAAGAACACCCGGTAACTCGTGTTGAATTTCAACTCAGCAGGCTTGTTTTCAAAGAGTTTCAGCACCTGGAATTTTGTAATGGTGTCCATACCGTCACTTTCTATTCACCATCAAGGCCTTGTGGACTTACTGCACCACAGGTTGGGCAAGATGCATGGCTGTTGTTGATCGGGACAACCGGCAGCAGGATAGAGCCGTTTATTCTGAGTTTTGGAATATCGTCCGTGATGTGGTCTGAACTGGCCTTCATGAATTACATAGGGAAAAGCCAGTTAGACACAAGCAGAATGAAGCCCATTGCTGCTTTCCTTATCTCCGATCCTGATGCCATTGCCATTGATTGTATCGTCGAGCAATTACAGACCTGGTTTAAGCAGGATTTTAATGTTTCACCTTCTTGGAAACAAGAAAACCTCTTTAGCCACAAGAGAGGGGGAACTCACTCGTGGCCAAGAGGTTAGCGACCGTGTGCGGACGGCTTAATTGATTGTATAAATTTTATTTATGCAAAAGCGCAAGTTATATCTATACGTATCAATTGCTTTGATCGATTTTGTCTATTTTAACTAGTTTTAAAGCTGAAACTAATGAAATCTGATCTTGGAAGGATGCTTATAGCTCGTCAAGTGGGGCCGATTATTTGAGCTTCGACGTCAATATCACTCGCAAGTGGAATTATAGAGAATTGGAAGTTGTTCGCGTTAGTGCGACTAATGTTTTTTGAGAGGACTTTGGCCGATGTCATACTACGACAAACACTAGAAACGACATGTGGGGCAAATTAGAATAAACGGACGGTATGTTCAAAAAATCTTCCACACGAGAAAGAGGCTTACAAGAGCGTATCGACAACCGAAAGATATATCTATCGGTTGAAATCTGTATGGGCTTCTTTGAGTGTTTTGGAAGGGAAGCCTAAGCTGACAGATGTCAAAGACTCAATTCTTCCAATTTCTTGCCATCGGCGGTTTGCTCGTGCATTACGATTTGAAGTCAATCTCCTTAAGGGGCCCACCTTCCCGAGTCCATCAGCGATAAATAGATTCATTTTCATTTAATTTGATTATTGATCTATTTTATAAATGACCTAATTCTGTAATATGCAATATTGTAAATAATTTCAGATTTTTGTGTCAAAGTATACTGGGTTTTTTCACGGTATTTTCTGGTAATTAACATTCTTATTAATAATCACTGAAAGCCGCAGAATTGATGGACAGAACCGTAACAAATCGGTAATTTTAAATAAATTAGATTTTTTTCATAAAACGGAATTGTTGTTTAACAGAGGAAGCAGGGAATGCCCGAAGATTCTGGTACAGTTATTTTGAAGGCAAATTGGTTCAGCGACAAGGACTTTGAAAAAAAAGTACCTGGTTTGACTTTTCTGTCAGGTGATCAGGTTGGGCGCCGGATCATGCTCGCCGACGACCGCATTACCATAGGGCGTTCTCCTGAAGCGACTATAATGCTGAGGGATACGCTTGTCTCGCGCCTGCATCTTGCCATTGATTTCAACCCTGACCTCGGCGGTTATGTTATCCAAGATTTAAAAAGTTCGAACGGGTCATTTCTGAATGGCATTCGAATCATTGAGGCAACACTCAAAGAGTCCGACAAAATTCATGTCGGCAACATCATCCTCCGTTTCGAATGGTCTGACGTCTTTGACCTCCAGTACCAGAATGAGATAGACAACCTGCTGAATATCGATGAACTGACCGGACTCATTGTCAAACGCAGGTTCGACGAAGAATTGAATCGATTCATTGCGGTATCTCGAACCCAGGGTGCGGAACTGGCAATGATCATGATCGACATCGACGGGGTCAAGCAAATCAACGATACCTATGGCCACTCATTTGGCGCCTATGCCATCAGTCAAACCGGAAAATTGATCAAGGTAGCCACGGACCATAAGGGGTTGGCAAGTCGGTTTGGCGGCGACGAATTCATGATTTTCCTTCCTAATTTCAAGATGGATGCGGCAGAACAGATTGCAGAAACAATCCGCTTACAGGTTGCGACGCATAATTTTGAGATGGAGGGCATCATCCTTCGGCCTACTATCAGTGTCGGCGTCAGCATCCTCAAGAAAAACGACACCATGGCTTCGCTCTTCAAACGTGCCGATGAGGCCCTCTACATGTCGAAACGAACAGGCCGAAACAAAGTCAGTACTCTCGCATGAAAAACCTGTCACCCCAAACCGGGCCGGAATGATCTAGCCCTTTAACCGTTGTTGAGATTTGCTCCTTCAAGATTGGCTGATCTGAAGAGGCGATATTTGCACCGCAGCCGTTTTGGAATAATTTGTATATTTATATTATTATCACTATACTGGAATAGTATTGTTCCATCGTCATGTAACCTCATTAATGTTAGCAAGCGAGTTCCGCACCGCCTTCCCTTGGCCCTCTTCTACAGGGCAAGCGTTGGCTGTTTCCTTTACCCTCGCAGAGCCATGGACGACAACCGTACCAAACAGATCACTCTAAGCGTGCCACCGGGCACCCTTCCCTATGAAAAGCGCTCCCTTGGCAGCTATTTCGAATATCTTTCCGCCAGTCTCAGCCATGTCGGCTGCGTACGTACCTTGAACGAAGATTCCTGTCTGGAGCTGATTGATAGGCAGCTGTGGGTGGTCGCCGACGGCATGGGAGGACACATGGCTGGCGATGTAGCCAGCCGGACTGTGGTCGATTACGCCCAGGTCGTGCCCTTTGACCCGATTTTCAGCCTTTTTGTTGAACAGGTCGAAAACCAGCTGATTGGCGCCCACAAGGCGTTGGTGGATGCAGGCAGAGCAACCGGTAGGATCTCCGGTAGTACGGTGGTTGCCTTTCTTGCCCATGACCGCCAGGGCCTAGTGATGTGGGCAGGTGACAGTCGCCTCTATCTTTTCCGCCAGAAACGCCTCTATCAGGTCAGTCGCGACCACAGCTTTGTCGAGGAGTTACTGGCTATGGGTGGGATTACGCCTGAGGAGGCACGCTTGCATCCTAGGGCCAATGTCATTACCCGGGCCGTGGGTGCAGGCGAGGAACTGGTGCTCGACCTTAATATTTTTGAACTCCAGCATGGCGATCTGCTGTTGTTATGTAGCGACGGCCTGTACAAGGAGCTAGAGGATCCGGCAATCGCTGCGCTTATGGCCAAGTCCGACTCTCCGGCCCGGATCGCCCAGAATCTGATCGGGGCCTGCTTGGAGCGAAAGGCCCAGGATAATGTCACGGTGGTGGTGGTGCAGGTGACCAGGCCAGAGTCAGCAGAAGGGGCATCAATGAACAGAGAACTGTGGGCCCTTAGCCAAGCGTATGCCGACAGCCAGATCAGCTGGCAATTTTACCGGAAAATGCGTCGTGACCTGATTGATAAAATCATCAGGGCGGAATAGAACGCTCCGCAACTGAAGACCGGGTTCTTCGGACCATATTTCGTCCCTGTAGGAAAAGATGCGTCCGCCACCGGAATAACGACCGGAGAGAAAACAGAGACTTTGAGATCGTCAATCAAATGATACAAACCAGTACCCAGCCAATGCAGTACGGGCGTTATAAGATCCTCAACGAATTGGGGCGCGGCGCCATGGGGGTGGTCTATAAGGCCCATGACCCCCAGATCAACCGTATCATCGCCCTCAAGATGCTGCGCGAGGATCGGGTGACCTCCAATGAATTTGTCCAGCGCTTTCTCAAGGAGGCGATGGCGGTTGGCCGGTTATCCCATCCCGGCATCGTCACCGTTTATGACGTAGGTCAGGACCATGGCACCATCTATATCGCCATGGAATTTCTCGAGGGAACGCCGCTTGATGAGCTGATGGAAACCCGTCAGTTCACTTTGGGCGAGATCGTCAGCATCGGAATCCAGACAGCCCAGGCCCTGCAGTATGCTCATCAGCATGGGATTATTCACCGGGACATCAAACCACCCAATATCATCTACAGTCCGGAAGGCGACATCCGGGTTACGGATTTTGGCATTGCCCGGATAGAGGATCCTGAAGGGCATGCCATGACCCAGATTGGCCAAATCCTCGGCACCCCGCGTTATATGTCACCGGAACAGGCGATGGGCCAAGATTTGGACGGCCGTTCAGACCTGTACTCGCTGGGGGTGATCCTCTACCAGTTGACCACCGGCAAGCGGCCTGTCCAGGGTGAGACCATGGCGGCGATCTTCCATTCCATCACCCAGGACAAGCCGGTACCGCCGCATGTGCTCGATCCGAGGCTGCCGCAAGCTCTTTCTGTGACGATCATGCGATTGCTGGAAAAAGATCCAGCCAATCGCTTTGCCGACGGCAACGCACTGATTGCCGCCCTCAGAGAGTGCCTACCCGTCCCATCGCCATCGTCCGGCACGGGAGCATCAGCTCCGTCGGCTCCTCTGCCGAAGAAGAACCAGGTCAAATGGCTGATTGCCGGCCTGTTTCTCCTCGGCCTGGCTGGCGGTGGCTATTACTATTTCCACCCACGGCCGCAGACTCCAACTCTACCTGAAAAATCTGCGTCGCCTTCCGGTGAAAAGAGGACGACGCCTACCACCCCACCGCCAGCTGCGCAGGCAGATGCACCTCCTGTCGTACCATCCTCCAGGCCAGCGGGTGATCCGGAAACGGTAAAAAAACTGCCCGTAGTTCAGGAAACGCAGCGGGCAACAACAGCGCATGATGCCAAAACTGATGCCCCCACCGCAAATGCACCTGCCCGTACCGCGGTTTCAACGCAAACCCCATTCGATCCGAGCGAACTGATTCGACTCGGCACAGCGTTGTCCGCAATTATCAGCGAGATTCCCAAGAAGGAAATGGTGTTGGAGAGCGCCCGCGAACTCGTCAAAGTATCACCACGCTATCAGGAAGACCTGACAATAGCAGAAAACACCTACAACAATGCCCGCGAGAATCGGGAAAAACGAATCGATTCGTATTTGAATGAGATTCAAAATCTGAGTAAAGCCTTTTCCTCCAAGCAGATAACTGATGCCACGGAGGTGAGCCAAGAACGTTTATCCGAACGCCAGAAAATCTCCTTAGAGCTTGCAAAAGAGCACTTGCGGTTACTTCATGATGGTTATAGTATTGACAAAAAGATGATATTAAATGATTTTTCTAAGCGTTTTGAAGGTTTTGTTGACTGAATAATTCAAGCAATTCATTTCAACCATTTCAATACAAGGGGCGCCATGAAATCAACCCTGCATAAAGTTACAGCACTGTTTATTACCCTGTGTTTCTTGTCCGGCTGTGCGACGAAAGGAGGCGATCCTAACGCACCAACGACTGACGACGCAACCCGGACCAAAACCGAGGGAACTGCATTTGGTGCTCTTTTAGGTGGATTGGTCGGTGCGGCGGCCGGCGCAGCGCTTAGTCCCGGCAACCGAGGTAGTGGCGCGCTCATTGGTGCCGGTATCGGCGCGGTGGGCGGCGGCGCGGCAGGGTACGTATACGGCTCGAATGTCGCCGAACGTAAACAGAAGTACGCCAACGAGGAGGATCGGCTCGACGGCGAAATCAATGTGGTCAAGAAATACAACACCGACCTGCAACAGCAGAACACGGCCTTGGCGAGCAATATCAACGATCTGAAAGTAAGAATCAAACAGCTGCAATCGAAAAAGACATCGCTGAAAGAAAAAGCCTATCTTACCGATGAAGAGCAGAAGTACGTCAATGGCACCCTGGAAAAGAATAATAAGGATATAGCGCGCTACAATCAGGAACTCGCTTCCCTCTCCCAATACAAGCAGGAACAGGAAAGCAAGAGTGGCAAATCAGCACCGCAGGTAGCCAGTCTTGACCAGGAAATCACCTTGCTCCGCAATCAAATTAATACCCTGGATAGCAACAACAAACAGATGGCCAAGCTTGCCGATAATCTCACGGTCAGGAAATAGCCATGAACGCCAAAATTCTCTGGGCAGGGTTTTTTCTTCTCGTGCTCTCTGCAGGTTGCGGACCGGTTTCCGATGATCCGCGCCAAGGCGGGCTTGCCGGGTATTGGCACGGCACCTCTTCGGGGAAATACGAGGAGCGGCAGCAGCAACGGCGGCAGCAGCTTGAGCAGGAGCAGCAAACCAACCAGCAACTCCAGCATCAATCATTGGCGCTGAAAAGTGAACAAGAGCTCCAGGACCGGAAGCTTGCCCATGAACAGAAGCAAGTGGTGTCGCTGGAGAAAAAGCTGAGGTCACTCAAGGCCAATGTCAGCAAACTGCGCCTGCAGTCCGAACAACAGAAGAAGGAAGCCGCTTCTCTGCTGGAGCAGATTCAACAGACTAATCAGCGAATTGAGCAACAAAAGGCGGCCATCGCTGAACTTGACCGCAAGGGTGGCAGCGGAGTAGATCCCGATCAGGCCCGGATTCTTGAACTCGAACGGGATCGGCTGGCTGACGAATACCGTAAATTGAATAAGTACTATCAAGCCCTTTCGAATGCCATCCACTGAGCGTGTTGGTGTCTCGCGAAAATGGATTTTTTTCCAGCCCTGCCGGACAGGGCTGTTCTCGGCGGTATGGTAAGTTGACATGGTTGCTGATGATATTGGCCTTGTCCGTCTGCGGCTGGACGACTGACGCAGGTTGTTCGCAGCCCATCCCTCTCCTTGCCGAGATTCGCACCCTCATTGCCCAGAAGGCGCTCAACCCACCAGCGGAACAGTCGCTGTCCCACCTGACCATGGAGCAGCTGAACGAACGGCTGCACATGTTCGATTCCCATGCCCGCTACCTGCCTCCCGCCGCTGTTACCCAATCAGCCGCCGTCTTATCCCCGCGGATCGGACTGAATATCTTTGCCTACAAGGCCCGAATATGGGCCACCCCGGAACCGGGCGGTCCGGCCAGCCTGCAGGGCGTTCCCGAGATAGGTGAACTGCTGGAGGTGAACGGCACACCGGTTGCCGGAAATGTCCAGCAGACTTCAGCCCTGATCGACAGGGCGATCCGGGAGGGTAAGGTGGTCGTCCGTATCAGCGACGGCAATGAGAAACGCTACACCATACCTTCTTCTGCCGCCAAGCTCGGGTCCACCACCACCCGTGAAGCGGGCAACGCCATCTTTATTCAGATCTCCGATTTCGTCTCGCACGAGACCGCCCCTTATTTTGCGAGCCTCTACACGACGCTCCACCGTTCCGGTGCGACCTTGATCCTCGACCTGCGCGGCTGTGCAGGTGGCGATCTGTTTGAGGCCCTGGAGATTGCTGGCCTGTTTGTCCCTGCGGGTTCCCCCTTGATCTCCACATATGACCGTTCGGGCAAGGCCCACGCCTACAGTTCTCCGGCCGGGACAAAACTACCACGACCGAGCGGCATCCTGATGGATAGCCGCACGGCCAGCGCCGCCGAAGTACTGGCCGGCATTTTCAAGAGCTACACCCTTGCCCCCTTGGTGGGCGAGCGCACCTACGGCAAGTGCGAATCCCAGACCGTGTTCAAGCTTTCCGACGGCGGCGAACTGTGGCTGACCACCCTGGCAATTCATTTTGTCGATGATTCTACCTGCACGCAGGTCGGAGTGCTGCCGGATATCCCCTACCCGGATATCTCAATCGCCAAGGTTGCCGCGATCAAAGAACGGCTCGCTATCGCGCAACGGAAGTAAGAGGAAAAGATCTCCTTACCATGAGTTGTGGACGGGCAGCATAGACCAACCTAGAAATAGATTTCGCCCCCCTTGTTTGAATTTGTCTACCTCCATTCGACTTCCAGGCATTCCCCCAATTTCATTTCTGATTTATGAAGAGGAACCGTCCCCCAAAAAACAATTAATCTAACACTCTCGAACCCTATGCAAAATGAACGCATGCCTGCTGTGTCATTTCGACCAACGGGAGAACGCGCTTTTTTCAAAGGGCGAGATTTTTCGCTATCGCACGAAATGACAAGATAAAATGATTTGATCCGTTCTTGACACCCAGGGTGCAGGAAAGGAGCTTGTCTCTTTGCAAGAGGCTCCCTCTACAAATTGCTTTTAAATTATAGGTGCCTCCGAAATTGACCAAATTCATCATATTTTCCGACTGGTGATTCTGGACTTACAGATAAAGCGATGATAGCCTTAAATTATAAGCAGCATGTGCCCTTGAATTATTCTTACCTTGCTAACTCTTCCTCTCTTTGGAGTAGATGAATGAAAATACAAGCTTGGCATTCTGCAAATTCAAGAGAACGCATGTTAGGAATTATTGCTTTCACTTGGATTGCAATGATTGGCTCATCGTTTGCTTGGAACTGGTATCAGTCAGGAAAATCCGCAATCATGTTTGCTGAAGCTGAAGCTCATGCCTCATATGGAAAAGATCTGGTTTATCGAAGATGGACGGCTCTGCAAGGTGGTGTCTATGTTCCGCCATCTGAAACAACACCAGCAAATCCCTATTTGTCGCATCTCCCAGATAGAGATCTGGTTACCACTGACGGTAAACAGTTGACCCTCATCAATCCCGCCTACATGACCCGCCAAGTTCATGCACTCGGCAAAGAGCAGTACGGGGTACAGGGACATATCACCAGCTTGAAACCTCTCAATCCCAGTAACCTTGCTGACCCTTGGGAAACACAAGCACTGAACCTCTTTGCAGCGGGCAGAAAAGAAGTGGTTTCCAGGGAGACGATGAACGGGCAATCGTATCTCCGGTTCATGAGTCCATTAATCACCGAAAAGCCGTGTCTCAAGTGCCATGCCGCTCAAGGCTTCAAAGAAGGTGACATTAGAGGAGGCATTAGTGTCTCCGCACCCTTTGCCCCCTTTGCAACGGCAGCGGAACGACAACAAAGGCAACTGCTCATCGCTCACCTGTTGATGGGCTGTCTTGGCCTTATGGGTTTATGGAAAGGAAACGCTCTCATTCGTTCTTCAGAGGTGGCGCTCTCGAAAAGTGAGGAGCAGCAAAAGAGTATCCTGCATACAGCCATGGACGGTTTTTGGGTGACAGATATAAAAGGTCGTTTACTGGAAGTTAATCATACCTACCGCCAGATGAGCGGGTACAGCATCCAGGAACTCTTGACTATGCATATAAGTGAATTGGAAGCTGTCGAAGCAGAGTGCGACATGGGGAGCCGAATACAGCAGATCATTGCGCAGAAGGAAGATCGTTTTGAAACCAAACACCGGCGCAAGGATGGGAGTATTTTCGATATCGAGATCAGTATCCAATACAGGCCTACCGCAGAAGGACAATTTATTGCTTTCCTCCGTGACATCACCGAGCGAAAGCGGAGCGAACAAACCATAATTGAGAATGAGCAGCGTTTACGAACACTGATTAATTCCACTCCAGATATTCTCTGTTTTAAGGATAGCAAAGGGCGGTGGCTTGAAGCCAACGAGGCTGACCTGGATCTCTTTTCACTAACCGGGGTGGATTACCACGGTAAAACCGATGCTGAGCTTGCAGATTGCACCGCCCCGATTTATCGAAATTCCTTTCTTCTATGTGAAGAGACCGATGAAATAGCCTGGCAGAGTGGTGGTGTTTTACAAAACGAAGAGGTCATCCCAAGGCCCGATGGCACTATCAAAATATATGATGTCATCAAGGCACCGATCTTTGAAGCTGACGGAACAAGAAAAAGCCTGGTGGTCCTTGGTCGGGACATTACTGCGAGGAAGCGAGCAGAGGTTGCAATGCAACTCAGCGAGGAGAGATTCCGTACGATATTTGAAGAGTCACCCATTGGTATCGCCTTCTTTGGTAAACAACACGAGATTCTCCTCACTAATCGTTGTTATCGCGAATTTTTAGGGTACAGTGAGGCGGAAATAATTGAGCGAGGCCCAATGGGGATATTGCATCCGGATGACAGAAACGCTTCGCTTGCGTTAAGTACGGCACTCCGGAACGGTGAGATTCCTTTATTTCATATGGAGCAACGATATCTCCGCAAGGACAGAATCGTTGTCTGGGCCGACACCTGGATGTCCGCTCTGCACGAGGAAGATGGGCAACTGATGCATACGATTGGTTGGGTACTGGATATTACCGAGCGGAAGTTGGCGGAAGAAGAAAAGGCAGGATTGCAAAAACAACTCGTCCAAGCACAAAAGATGGAAGCTATCGGCACCTTGGCTGGTGGTATTGCTCATGATTTCAATAATATACTTGGTGGTGTGCTTGGCTATGCCGAAATGGCAAGGGATGCCAGTCCAACAGGATCAGAAGTCGCCAAATACCTGGAGAAGGTGTTGTCAGCAACTCACCGGGCAGCCTCTCTCGTTAAGCAAATCCTTACCTTCAGCCGACAGAACACCACCGAGCGTATCCTTTTGGAACCTGCTCACCTTATCAAGGAAGCCCTTAAACTTCTTCGTCCCATCCTACCGTCAAGCATAACTATCAATCAACAATTCGATACCACTACCAGTTACATTTTGGCAGACCCAACTCAGATCCATCAAGTTGTGATGAATCTTTGCACGAATGCCTTCCACGCCATGGAGCCGACTGGTGGCACTCTCGATATCATCCTTAGAGATTGTGAGCTCTCCAGAGAAGACCTCCGATACCAGCCGGAGGCCCGTCCTGGGAAATTTGTCCTGCTTTCCGTCAGCGATACAGGTCCAGGTATCGCTCCGGAAATATGGGG